>ERZ826016.6-NODE-6-length-268103-cov-16.915981_pt1 | contig 268103 bp, 254 predicted proteins | sample MGYA00519872_ERZ826016 | MGnify/ENA primary metagenome ERZ826016 (study PRJEB31778, sample SAMEA3449218) | human gut metagenome | biome: human gut; feature: human-associated habitat; material: faeces | place: United Kingdom | collected 2010/2012 ... | reverse complement strand
TATATGGATTATGCGATGATTTTTTGTCTATAGTTTTATTGGTGATTAGTATTAAATGCAGGTGCCCTGCGTCATTGGAGCACCTGCATTATTTTAAAGATATGTTATCAGAGCTTGATAATTACCTTGCCGCCTGCTGTGGGATTTACCTTAACAGCCTCGCCGCCTGCAACCTTTACAGAGAAGCTCTTGTCGGTGCCTGTGTAGGAAACCTCGACCATATCGCCGTGACGTACTGCGGTAATGGTGAATACCTTGTTAGCCTCGGCGTCATATACGTTTGCGGAAATTTCCCTGCCCTCCTCGGGAGCGTAGATAACGAACTCGGTGCCCTCGAGATAATCGTACTCGAAGTCTCTCTTGAAGCTGCCGTAGCCGATGATGGAGTTGGGCTTTGCAAGGCAGGGCAGACCGAAGTAATCGTATGTCTGGGTGTAGAACTTGCCGCCCTCATATACCTGACCGCTGATGATATCGGTCCATGTTCCCTCGGGAACGTAGAACTCGGCAACGCCCTTGTCGTTCAGGATAGGTGCAACGAGGATATTGTCGCCGAACATATACTGCTTGTCAAGAGTGCGGCAAGCGGGATCCTCAGCGTAGTCGATGACCATTGCTCTCATCATGGGGATACCTGTCTCGTGGGTCTTGATAGCCTGTGCCCAGATGTAAGGCATCAGCTTGCCCTTGAGCTTGGTGAAGAAGCGGAGAACATCTGTGCACTCGGTGGAGCCGTCCTTATCGAAAAGCCAGGGCACTCTGTAGGAAGAGTTGCCGTGAAGTCTGGAATGTGTGGAGAAGAGGCCGAATGCTGCCCATCTCTTGTAGATGTCAGCTGTTGCGGTAGCCTCAAAGCCGGACATATCGTGGCTGAAGAAGCCGAAGCCGGACATACAGAGGGAAAGTCCGCCTCTGATGGTCTCTGCCATGGAGGTGTACTCTGCGGAGCAGTCGCCGCCCCAGTGTACGGGGAACTTCTGACCGCCTACTGTTGCGGAACGTGCAAACAGGCAAGCCTTGTTTTCGCCGTAGTATTCCTTGAGAACGTTGAATACGGTCTTATTGTAAAGGTATGTATAGTAGTTGTGCATTGCGATGGGGTCGGAACCGTCGTAATACTTTACATTGGTGGGTATTCTCTCGCCGAAGTCGGTCTTGAAGCAGTTTACGCCCATCTCGCAGAGAACACGGAGCTTGGAAGCATACCACTCGCAGGCTGCGGGATTTGTAAAGTCAACGATTGCCATACCGGGCTGCCACAGGTCGCCCTGGAATACGCTGCCGTCGGGATTCTTGATGAAGTAGCCGTTCTTTGCGCCCTCTTCAAAGAGCTGGGAACGCTGTGCGATGTAGGGGTTGATCCATACGCAGATCTCAAGGCCCTTGTCCTTTTTAAGTCTGGAGAGCATTGCTTCAGGCTCGGGGAACTGTCTCTTGTCCCACTCAAAGTCGCACCACTGGAATTCCTTCATCCAGAAGCAGTCGAAGTGGAATACCTGGAGAGGAATGTCACGCTCTGCCATGCCGTCGATAAAGGAAGTAACGGTCTCCTCATCGTACTTGGTGGTAAAGGAGGTGGTGAGCCAGAGACCAAAGGTGTATGCAGGAGGAAGTGCGGGCTTGCCTGTCAGTGTGGTGTAGTTTGAAAGCACCTCGCCAATGTTTGCGCCGCCGATAACAAAGTATTCAAGCTTCTCGCCGGGAACGGTGAAGGATACCTTGGAAACGGTGTCGGAGCATACCTCAAAGGAAACCTTATCGGAGGAATTTACAAGCACGCCGTAGCCTGTGGAGGAAACATAGAAAGGAATGCACTTGTAGGACTGATCGGAGCATGTGCCGCCGTCGGAGTTCCATGTTTCAACGTTCTGACCGTTCTTTACAAAAGGAGTGAACTTCTCACCGAAGCCGTAGAAATATTCGCCTACGTTCATGGAAAGCTGCTCACGGATATATGTGCTTCTTGCGTCCTGAGGATAGCTCCAGAAGGTGTCGTCCTGCATGGAGTTGAGACGTGCGGAGGTCTTGAACTTGCTCTCGTTGATGATGGAAGCGGAACGCCATGCGCCGCCTGTCAGTCTCTTATCCTTATAGTAGTACTGAACGTTCCAGTTGAACTTGCCGATAACAAGCTTTGTATCGCCTGAAACCAGCTCCCAGCAGTCGCCCTTTTCGGTGATCTCGGGAGTATAGCCCTGATCTTCCTCAAGCTCGAACTTGGGCTGATTGTCAAGAGTGCCCTTGTAGTGCTCGATGGATACCTTGATAACGTCCTTCTGGGTGGAAGTAAAGGTTATGTCCAGGCAGGGACCGCCAAGGGTCATACCTCTGTTCTGAATGTACTGGGAAGTTGCGTAAACGTTGAGGCCATTCTTAACGGGAGTGATCTCGTAAGCCTGCGAAGCATAGTTTACCTCGTAGCCTCTCTGATTGAGCCAGAAACCGTCTGCGAATTTCATGTGCATTTCCTCCTTGAAAAATTATATGTTCATATTATTTTTTATCACTCTAACATTGACAAGGATATCAAAATCCTTGTTTTGTGTTAACGATTACATTGTATAACATCAACAAGGCTTTGTCAAGAGCTTTTGTGAATTTTACATTTTATTAACATAGAAAAATCCCCCTTGTGATGTGCCTGATACAGTTCATTCCAGCGTGATGTCCTCCGCAGGATATACCGCCGTCATTCCGCAGAAAGTGACAGTCACCTTAAAGCTGTAGTCCGTGCTGCATTCAATGTGTGTGCGGTTGATGACCACCTTGTCTTCATCGGAGACAAGCTCGGAGAGTACATTCGGGTCAAGAGAGCTGTCTTCTGCGCTGTAGCCCTCGAAGCCTGTGGAGAAATCATAACCCATGACCTCCTGCTTGGTGATGTAGGTGGCAGCGGCAGTATAATAGTTCTTTGCCGATTGGGTGAAGTGTACAAGAAGCTCGTTCTTTGCATCATCAAAGGACGGGTCGGAGCTTTCCTCGGGGTTGTCCTCCATAAGCTTCACAGCCTTTCCGTATTCGTAAAGGTATATGCAGTTGTTCACCCTGTCAAGCAGGGGAGCGGAGTCGTCCTCTTCAATTACAACAGGCTCGGTGGGAGGGAGAACTATCCTGGCGCTTGTTTCGGGGGTATCCACCTCCATGCCGCCCTCGGAAACGCCGACAGTGATAATGTCCGTCTGATCGGGATCAGCTGCGGGTGTGGAACCGCAGGACGAGAGAACGGCCGATAAACCGAGAACAGCCGCACACATAGCAGTGCGCTTAGAAATATGCTTCATTATAATATGTCCTTTCTTCGATTTTGACCAATAATATGTTTTATTCATTATACCATAATAATGGGCATTTTTCAATAGTCTGACGATACAAAAAGCACAAAGGCAAATAGACAGAAGTAACAGACATAAATAACGGACGAAAATAACAGATGGAGAAGCAAAACAAACAAGTCAACGCTATCAAACACAAAGGTAAAAAGTTTAGTCCGGCTTTTCAAAGGTGGCGGGAGTCCGGAGGGCGGAGCCATCCGGTCGCTGCTCGCAAGCAGCGAAATCTCTTTGCTGACGGTCAATGCAACCAAAGATAAAGCCGACAGACTAAAAGATCCTAAAAGCCGCCTGCACCGAAAATTCAAAGTCTTGCAAATGAATTTATTTTCTCAAATCATCTTAAAACTATTTCATGCAGGCGGCTTGAAACCAAGAGATGTTCCGTCAGGAACAGCGATTTTGGTTTCCGCCGATAGGCGCAGGTACGGACAAACTAACGTATCAATTTAATATGTCCGTACCATGCAAAGGAGACACCACCAGGGGGAAGTATTAACCAAAGGTTAATTAAACTAAAGCAAGGGCAAAAAACGGCGTTCCCCTTCCCCCTGATGGTTTCTCCGTGGCTTTGTAAAAGGCAAGCACTCATCTCTTCCTTGAACCCCTATTCCCTACCGTTTTTTATACCCCTACATTTTGCTTGCCGCCGGAGACCGAACCCCATTCATCTATTTGTACCTTTTTCTATAGCTATGTTTTCAGGCTTGGGCTTCACTCCGTTCTTTTATTTGAAGCTCTTTGGTTATTTAGTAAGCAAATTTATAAGAATGTTTTTTTCCTTAAATTATTGTTTTTACAAATAAGATGTCAAGTATCTGCTGTTTGTTTTGTTTACCACTGCATAGGGCGACCAGATGGCTCTGCCCTCAGTGGACTTCCTAAACCCTTTACCTTGGTGATTATTTGTGCTGATTTTTTCATATGCGCTCACAGACAAAAGGGCTGCTGCGATATGCAGCAGCCCTTGCTGTATCAGTCAATATAAAACGAAACTGCTCCGCTGTCATCTACATTAAATGTAACAAAATCGGTATAGCTGCTGTTTCCGAAGATATCCTCTATGCAGAAGCTGTACAGATAGTCCGCTGATGGCAGGAAGTTGTCATACACCTTTGTATCGCCGTCATATACGTACTCGTCACCTGTCATATCGTCCACATACTCGCCGTTTTCGTCATATGTGTAATATACGGGAGTGATAACATCGCCCTGCCGGAGCTTTCTTACGGTCTTGTCTGCCTGACCGTTCTCGTCGATGCCGTCCCATGTGCCGAGAATAAAGTTATCGTAGCCGTCATCGTGATACTGCATCTTTATTCGCAGGTTGGTCTGCTCGCCGTTGAGAAGAATTGGTGCTGTATAAATATCATAGTCCTCGCCCTCTTCAACGATGTATGCAGCAAGTACCTGACCGTCGCCCAGCATATACCAGAGGCCGTCGAACTTATCCTCGACTGTGCCGTTGTCCCAATCTACATTAACATAGTTATCGAGGCCCAGCTCATATAAATAGCCGTTTTCCTCATCAACATAGAAAACAGAGCAGTAAACTCCGCTTACATTGTCAATGCTGCCGCTGTCGAGGGTAAAGGTGAATGTGCCCTCATCATTGAGATAAGGCTCCTCGGCAAAGTTGATGCTGCTGTCATTATCGGTAAAGCTCAGTCCGCCGCCTATAAGGTCATCAAGATATGACCAGAAATCGGTCTCTTCCCAGCTTTCGTCGTCCCAATAGCCGTTCTCTTCGTCAAGCCACATATCGTCGCTGTAGCCGTCAATGCTGCCGTTGGCGGAGCCGTATGCCATTTTATCCACAAAGCTCATATACTGGGGGCTTACGCAGATATCCTTGAAGATATTAAGCTCCTGTGAGCCTTCAATACTGAGGGGATAATATGTTGAAAGTCCGTTGGAGCCGTATTCATCATCGCCGTAAACGTTATATACCACAGCGTCATTCAGAGCGTCCATAACTGCCTGAGCCTCGCTGTCGCCGCAGGCGGACTTGAACAGCTCGCCCAGATCCACCATATTTGTATAGCCCTCGGACTTGTTGTTGCCGCCGTAATTCTTGGCTTTTCTTATGGAGCGGACCATGCCCGAAAGATTTGAGCTGTCGTCCGAAGCGCCGTTCATGGAAGCAGCAGCGTTGTTTATGGCAACGATAAGCTTATCTATCTTTGAAAGGTCGGTAACGGACAATGTTGCTCCCGCTTCCTCGTCGGAAGCTGCGCAGGAGTCATAGAAGCTGTCCGCAGCCACCTTGCCCACCTGTGCGCCTGTGCAGCCGAGGTTCTCGTCCAGATATCTGCCTATCTCGGTGTAATCCCAGCCACGTCCCGGCTCGGTCTCCTCGGAGGCGATCATGTATCTTGCGTGAGGAACAAGGACATTTGCTGTCTCAACCGTTGCCATAAGGCAGGCATCAAAGCCCACGAACTCGAACTTGTCGGTCATATCGTCAAAGACCGATGTGAAAGCCTTGTCAAGGTCGGTAAGGGAAAGGGAATCGTACTCGTTCTTTTCATCAAAGCAAACGCCTGTAATGCTTCCGCCGCCGTGGTTCCAGAAAACAACGCCCATTTTGTCGGCAGGGTAATTCTGCACGCCCCATCTGAGGAAGTCCTCCAGCGTCTGCTCCTGACCCATATCTGCATCTGATACCTCGTCAACCAGATAAACACCGCCGCCTGTTACCTCGAACCTCTGGAGACTGTCCGCTGAAATATCATAGCCGTTCCACCGGGTGCTTCCGCCTGTCTGCACCACAAAGCGGACATTATCGCCTGTGTATGCGTTCGCCATTTCCTCGATATCATCAACTGCCAGACCGTTCTCGCTTTCAAGGTCGCTTCCGCACATATATACAAACACTGTCCAGGTGTCAGCATCGCCCATGGGAGCGGAATTAGCCCTCGTCAGTCTTGTAATGGACACTCCTCCGTTGCTGTCAAGGTTCAGCTTTGAGCCTCTGCCGTTAAAGCTTTCAGATGATCTGTCGCTGAGAGCTTCGGTGACTTCCTCTGAACGGGAAGCAACTGTCTGTTCGGAGGTGTCTTCCTCCGAATAATCGTCATATTCATCAAGATCATCGCAGGCGCATAATGTCGCCGCTGTCATAATTGCCGCAATCCCCGCAGCAATTCGTTTTCCAAGCATTTTCTCCTTCATATCTTTCCTCCGATAAGCAAATATTTTCAAACATTTAGCATAATTATTTTAACACATTTCGTCATAAATGTCAATCAAAATATAATATCATCGGTAATTTTTCACAGGGATATCTCTATTGCAAAAAGTATATCTGTGTGGTATAATTATTGTTAAAGAAGCCTATGGGAGGAATGATGTTATGTCCCTTAAAGAAACCGCCGAGGCGCTTGTTGAATGTCTCGAAAAAATATATCCCGATGCCCTCTGCTCCCTTACATACAAGGAGCCTTACGAGCTGATGATAGCAGGCAGACTGTCCGCCCAGTGCACCGACGCCCGTGTGAATATCGTTACAAAGGAGCTTTTCGCCGCATATCCCACCCTGAAAAGCTTTGCGGACGCAGATATTGACGATGTGGCGGAGATAATACGTCCCTGCGGACTGTACAAGACCAAGGCAAAGAGCATAGTTGAGATGACCCACGCCCTTTACTACGACCTGAACGGGGTTATCCCCGACACCATTGAGGAGCTGACCAAGCTTTCGGGCATTGGCAGAAAGACCGCCAACCTTATTATGGGCGATGTTCACCACAAGCCCGCCATCGTTGCGGACACTCACTGCATAAGGATAACCAACCGCTTCGGACTGACCGATTCAAAGGACCCGAAAAAGGTTGAGACCGACCTAAAAAAGCTTATCCCGCCGGAAAAAAGCTCGGATTTCTGCCACCGTCTGGTGCTTTTCGGCAGAGACACCTGCACTGCACGCAAGCCAGACTGCGAGCATTGTGCGCTAAGGGTGTATATGGAAGAGAAAGTGCCTGAGTTCAGGTGCAGGGTATAAAATGAAAGTGGGGTAATTCATGGACAATGTATCTCAGGTAATACAGACCGCTATTGTTGTCATAATTATCGGATTCTTTTTAATCATCTTTTTCGTTTTCGTTTTTTACCGTGGAAAAAAGCATGAAATAGTTGTCCTGAATAAAAGATCCACTTACTATCAGGGACTTAGTCCCACTCGCTCAAAGCAGGTAACAGTAACTCATTATACGGTTGATTGCCTGTATGAAAATTCCTCAAAGGTGCACACATTAGGCTGCTCGTTAATGATCTATGATAGGCTGAAGATAAATAAAAGCTATACTGTCACTGTAAAAATGGCAGAGATCATTAAGGTACATAAAGATTGACTATACTTTATAAAAAAAGTCCGCCCCAAACGGGACGGACTTTAATTGATTTAATTAAATCAAACGAGCTCGATAACTGCCATCTCAGCAGCATCGCCACGACGGGGACCGATCTTAACGATTCTGGTATAACCACCGTTAATGTCTGCATACTTAGGTGCAATCTCGTCAAACAGCTTCTTAACAACATCTTCCTTAGTAACGTAGGCAAGAACCTGACGCTTGGAGTGGAGGTCGTTAGTCTTAGCTATTGTAATCATCTTTTCAGCCATAGAGCGGACTTCCTTAGCTCTTGTAACTGTAGTTTCAATTCTGCCATTTTCAAGCAGGAAAGTAACCATAGCTCTCAGCATAGCCTTTCTATGGTCGCTTGTACGGCCCAGTTTTCTGGTTCCCGGCATTATGATCACTCCTTACCAATAATTGGAACGGTTATTCATCATCGGCGTTAAGGTCGAATCCCAGGGACTGGAGCTTCTCCTTAACCTCGTCAAAGGACTTCTTACCGAGGTTTCTAACCTTCATCATTTCTTCTTCTGATTTACTGATCAGATCTTCAACAGTATTTATTCCCGCACGCTTCAAGCAGTTAAAGGAACGTACTGACAAGTCAAGTTCCTCAATGGTCATCTCAAGGATCTTCTCCTTGCCCTTATCGTCCTTCTCCACCATGATTTCGGTGATAGCGGACTCATCAGAGAGATTACTGAAGGATTTCAGATGCTCAATGAGGAGATTGGCTGCCTGAGACACGGCTTCCTTAGCGGATACGGTACCATCGGTCCATACCTCAAGGATAAGCTTATCGTAGTCTGTAACCTGACCGAGACGAGTATCCTCGACACGGAAGTTTACTTTCAGTACAGGCGTGTAGATAGAGTCAACGGCGATCACATCGATACCGAGGTTGAAAAGCTGCTTGTTCTTTTCAGCAGGAACGTATCCTCTGCCACGGTCAATGGTGATCTCCATATAAAGCTTAGCGTCCTTGCCCAGAGTAGCAATGTGCATCTCGGGAACAAGAATATCGACCTCAGAATCGGTCTTGATATCTCCGGCGGTGACTTCACATTCGTCCTCAGCCTCAATATAAATGGTCTTGGGGCCTTCGCCATAGAGCTTTGCAGTAAGACCCTTAAGGTTAAGGATGATCTCAGTGACATCCTCCTTAACCCCGGGAATAGTAGATAATTCGTGGTGCACACCGTCAATCTTTACAGAGGTGACAGCAACACCCGGAAGCGAGGAGAGCAGTACACGTCTGAGGCTGTTGCCCAGAGTAGTACCATAGCCGCGCTCGAGAGGAGCAAGAACGAACATACCGTAAGTGCCATTAGGCTCCAGCTTGACGGTCTCAATTTCCGGCTTTTCGATTTTTTCAAGCATTTATAAAACCCTCCTATAGTCGCAATGTGGTGTTGAGCAGACTCAAAGTAGTTATTACTTGGAGTACAGCTCGACGATCAGGTGTGTCTGAGTCTCGTAATCGAGATCCTCTGTAAGAGGCATACGAACAACCTTAGCAGAGAAGTTAGCCTTATCAGCTTCGAGCCAGAGAGGAACTACTCTGTTAGCGGTCTGCTCAACAACATCCTTGAACTTGGCACTGCTGCGGCTGCCCTCGTAAAGAGCGATAACGTCGCCCTCCTTAACACGGTAAGAGGGGATATTTACACGCTTGCCGTTTACAGTGAAATGTCTGTGAGTAACGAGCTGTCTTGCTTCTCTTCTTGTAAGAGCAAGGCCCATTCTGTAAACAACATTGTCAAGACGGGACTCAAGGATAGTGATAAGGTTATCACCGGCCTTGCCCTCCATCTTGGAAGCAATCTCAAAATAGTGGTGGAAAGGCTTCTCAAGAACGCCGTAGATGAACTTGAGCTTCTGCTTTTCCTTGAGCTGAGTGCCGTATTCAGAAACCTTTCTTCTGTTGTTAGCGCCGGGGTTTCTGTTGGACTCCTTGGAAATACCCATAACCATAGGGCTGATACCAAGGTATCTGCATCTCTTTAAGATAGGTTCTTTATTTAAAGCCATTGCAATAACACCTCCTGTAAATTAGACACGTCTTCTCTTAGGAGGACGGCATCCGTTGTGGGGAATGGGGGTTACATCCTTGATAAGTCTAACCTCAAGACCTACAGTCTGGAGAGCTCTGATAGCAGCTTCTCTTCCTGCGCCGGGGCCCTTAACGTAAACCTCGACAGTCTTAAGGCCATGCTCCATAGCAGCTCTTGCAGCAGTTTCAGCAGCAGTCTGAGCAGCGAAAGGAGTGGACTTCTTGGATCCTCTGAAACCGAGTCCGCCGGCGGACGCCCAAGAAAGTGCGTTGCCCTGAGTATCGGTGATGGTTACGATTGTGTTGTTGAAAGTGGACTGGATATGAACAGCGCCATTTTCAATGTTCTTACGTTCACGACGTCTTCTGATGGTAGTAGCTTTTTTACCCTTGACCTGAGCCATTGTTCAATCCCTCCTTACTTCTTCTTGTTAGCGATGGTCTTTACAGGACCCTTGCGGGTTCTTGCGTTAGTCTTGGTTCTCTGACCTCTTACGGGGAGACCCTTGCGGTGACGAACGCCTCTGTAGCAGCCGATTTCAACAAGTCTCTTAATGTTGAGAGCAACGTGTCTTCTAAGGTCGCCCTCAACCATGAAGTTGTGGTCGATATAGTCACGGAGCTTAGCAACATCGTCTTCGCTGAGGTCCTTGACTCTGATATCAGGGTTTACACCTGTGTTTGCGAGAATTTCATCCGCAGATTTACGACCTATTCCGTAGATATAAGTGAGTCCGATTTCAACTCTCTTATTCTTGGGAAGGTCAACACCGGCAATACGTGCCATTAAAAATGCACCTCCGAATTAAATTTAGACTTTACGTCCATGTGTTTTTATGGCGATATATAATAATCCTTATTTCATGCAGGCATGAAGCTCATGCAGGCATAAGCCTTATGCCAACAACAGCATTCAGCCCTGACGCTGCTTATGCTTAGGATTTTCGCAAATGATCATAACCTTGCCTTTTCTCTTGATAACTTTGCACTTTTCGCAGATAGGCTTTACGGAAGGTCTTACTTTCATGATAATCCTCCTTCTCAAATGGTTGTTTTAGCGGTAAATCCGCATCACTTTGCTCTCCATGTGATCCTGCCCTTGGACAGGTCATAGGGTGACATTTCAACGGTTACCTTGTCGCCGGGAACGATTCTGATATAGTTCATTCTCAGTTTGCCCGATACGTGAGCAAGAATTTTATGTCCGTTTGCAAGCTCAACCTGAAAGTTGGCGTTGGGGAGAGCCTCGATAACGGTACCCTCAATCTCAATTACATCTTCCTTAGACAAGCTGACAGCCTCCTTGGATTTCGGTTTCGGTTAATTATCAGGAATTTTCCGACGAGGAATATTCCGCAATAACGCTTCTGAGCTTCTTATCGGTAAGAGTTTCCGTATCTATGACAGTATTGGTAAAAGCTGTATGCTTTATGCGCTTCTTTTTGGGAGAAGCAAGCTTTCGCTCTTTTCCGTCTGCCAGATAGACGAAATTCTCGTCCGCTTTGATGACAACAAGAAAATTTCCTTTGTCCCTGCCTGCAAGGCTGCGGACTATCCTGCCGGTGATTGCTTCCACATCAGCGTCCCCCTCTTAAACGATTGTGGGCATGGTAAGAATTACCGGACCCTCGGACGTGATTGCGACTGAATGCTCAAAGTGAGCGGAGAGTGAACCGGATTTTGTCAATACAGTCCAGCCGTCGGGAAGAACCTTAACGTCCTCACCTACTGCATTGATCATCGGCTCGATGGCGATCGTCATGCCCGCAACAAGCCTTGGACCTCTGCCGGCCTTACCGAAGTTAGGCACCTCAGGGGACTCATGGAGCTTTGCGCCTACGCCGTGACCGACATAGTTCTTGACGATACCGTATCCGTAAGAAGAGCAGTACTCCTCAACTGCATGGGAGATATCTCCCACACGGTTACCGGGGACAGCCTGTTCAATACCCTTGAAAAGGCCTTCCTTGGTGACCTTGAGAAGCTGTGCAGCTTCCTCAGAAACATTTCCGACAGCAAACGTATAAGCAGTATCTCCGTGGAAACCGTCTATATAGGCTCCCACATCAATGCTCACGATATCGCCGTCCTTGATGTGTTCATGCTTGGACGGGATACCATGGATGACCTTGTTGTTTATCGAAATGCACGCCGAAGCGGGGAAGCCGCCGTATCCCAGGAAAGAGGGAGTTGCACCGTGCTTAACGATGTAATCGTGGATTATCTTATCCAGCTCATAAGTGGTCATACCGACTTTTATTGACTGTCCTCCGAAGTGGAGCGCATTACCGGCAATAATACCGGCCTTGCGCATTTTTTCCAACTCGGATCTGGATTTAACACTAATCATTGCTGCGCCTTCTTCTGTAATAATCAGGCATTTACTGCTTCAAGAACAAGCTTGGAGGTATCAGCTACCTCAGCCTGACCGATAACAGTTCTGAGCTTACCTCTGCCCTTATAGAAATCTACGAGGGGAGCAGTAGCCTCATGGTATGTTTTCAGTCTGTTGATTACAGTTTCGGGAGCATCGTCCTTACGCTGAACAGCGTTGCCGCCGCACTTGTCGCATTTGCCCTCTACCTTGGGAGGGTTGAACTCAACGTGATAGGTAGCGCCGCAGCTCTCGCAGACTCTTCTGCCGCCCAGACGAGCCTTGATAGCCTCATCGGGAACGGAGATCTCGATTACCTTGTCGATCTGAACGCCCATAGTCTCCAGAGCCTCAGCCTGGGGAACTGTTCTGGGGAATCCGTCAAGAATAAAGCCGTTCTTGCAGTCGTCCTCAGCGATCCTGTCTTTCAGGATACCGATAACAACCTCATCAGGAACAAGAGCGCCTGCGTCCATAAAGCTCTTTGCCTTAAGACCGTACTCTGTACCGTTCTTTACGGCTGCTCTGAGAATATTGCCTGTAGAAATCTGGGGAATGTTAAGAGCATTGCTGATCACTTCAGCCTGAGTGCCCTTGCCTGCGCCGGGAGCGCCGAGCAAAATAAGATTCATACATTTCGTCCTTTCAGAGTTTCGGGGTAAGTGAATTATTCAAGGAAGCCCTTGTGATGACGCATCATCATCTGGGACTCCATAGTTCTGACGGTTTCAAGTACAACGCTTACGATGATCAGTATCGAAGTACCGCCCATGGAGATGTTCATAGCAGGAACTGCCATATGGAACAGAATGGGGAAGATAGCGATGATACCGAGGCATACAGCGCCGATAAGAGTAATCTTGGAAAGTACTCTCTGAATGAAATCGCTGGTAGGCTTACCGGGTCTTATACCGGGGATACCGCCGTTGTTCTGACGGAGGTTGTTTGCGATCTCAATAGGATTGTACTGCATTGAAACGTAGAAATAGTTGAATGCAATGATGAGAATGAAGTAAATCACTGCATACCAGCCGCTGGAGTAGTTGAAGAAGTTCAGGAATCCGTGATAGAATTTCTGACCAAAGCTCCATGTTGCAGGATCACCTGTAGGTGCTGCAACGAACATTTCGATCGTCTGAGGAATGGACATGAATGCCATTGCGAAGATGATAGGCATAACGCCGCTCATTGCGATCTTTACGGGAATGTGAGTGTTCTGACCGCCGTACTGCTTTCTTCCCACAACACGCTTAGCGTACTGAATGGGAATACGTCTTTCAGCCTCGTTCATAAGAACGATGAAGCCGATCATTACAACATAAATGAGAAGAACGAAGATAACGGGGAAAACGTACTTGTTGGGGTCGCTTATTGCGAGCTCAACCATATCCTTTACATCGCTGGGGCATCTTGCGACGATTCCGGCGAAGAGGATAATCGAGATACCGTTTCCGATACCGTTTTCGTTTACCAGGTTGCCGAGGAAAACGATGAGGTTTGAACCTGCGGTGAATACTGCCATAATAACTATAGCAGCGAACACGCCTTCAAAGCCTGAGGTGTAATCAACAGCGCCCATCTTTCTCATAGTGAGGTAATAAGCGTAGGACATAACCAGTGAGATAGCCAGTGCCACATATCCTGTGATCTTCTGTATCTTCTTTCTTCCCTCTTCGCCTTCCTTCTGGAGATTTTCCAGAGGAGGAAGCGCATAGGTGAGAAGCTGCACGATAATCGAAGCGTTGATATACGGCTGAATTGAAAGAGCAAATACTGTGCCCTTTGAGAGAGCGCCGCCCGAGAGCATATCCAGGTAACCGAATATGTTTCCGTCCTGAACAATGTTCGAAAGAGCATTGGGGTCAAGGAAGGGAACGGGGATTGCGCATCCGAGACGGAAGATAACGATAATGAGTAATGTGTATAAGAGCTTTTTTCTCAGCTCAGGTGTTTTCCAAGCATTGCGCATGGTCTCGAACACATTACATCACCTCAGCCTTCCCGCCTGCTTTCTCGATTTTTTCCTTAGCTGAAGCGGAAAAAGCTGCAGCCTTAACGGTAAGATTCTTGGTGAGTTCACCATTGCCGAGGATTTTAACGCCGTCGTTGGTCTTCTTGATGAGACCGCTTGCCTTGAGGAGATCAGCGTCAACAACTGTACCGTCAACAAACTGGTCAAGATCAGAAACATTAACAACGGAGTACTTAGTAGCGAAAATGTTGTTGAATCCTCTCTTAGGGATTCTTCTGGTCATGGGCATCTGGCCGCCTTCAAAGCCGGGTCTTACGCCGCCGCCTGAACGGGCATTCTGTCCCTTGTGGCCCTTGCCGGCAGTCTTGCCGTTGCCGGAGCCGTGACCTCTGCCGATTCTCTTGACATCCTTTACGGAGCCAGCGGCAGGAGAAAGTTCATATAACTTCATATCAATCGCACCTCCCTGCAATTTAAGCGTTAGTTACATTAACGAGGTGGGAAATCTTCTTGATTTTACCCTGAACAGCAGCGTTATCCTGCTGAGTAGTAGTATCGCCGATTTTTCTAAGACCGAGGGAATTAGCAGTAGCGATCTGGTCTTTCTTACAGCTGTTAAGACTTTTTACGAGCTTAATGGTAACCATTACTGTCATCCTCCTTAGCCTAAAATTTCCTTAACGGATTTGCCTCTTACTTCAGCAACTTCCTTAGCGCTGCGTAAGCTGGAGAGACCCTGAAGGGTAGCTCTTACAACGTTGCAAGCATTGTTGGAACGAAGAGACTTGGTTCTGATATCCTTGATACCGGCAACTTCGATAACGGCACGAACAGGACCACCTGCGATAACACCGGTACCGGGAGCAGCGGGCTTCATGAGAACACGGCCTGCGCCGAATTCGCCGATAACCTCGTGAGGAATGGTAGAGCCTCTGAGGGAAATCTTGATTAAATTCTTCTTAGCATCTTCGATACCCTTGCGGATAGCGTCAGGAACTTCTCCGGACTTTCCGATACCGAAGCCAACGGTACCGTTTCCGTCGCCGACTACAACGAGAGCGGCGAACTTGAAGATACGACCGCCCTTAACAGTCTTGGAAACTCTGTTAATGGCAACGACCTTTTCGGTGAGCTCGAGATTAGTAGCATCTATCTTAGCCAAAAGTATAACCTCCTTTAAAAGTTATCCGATTTAAAATAAATCAGAAGTTAAGACCGCCCTGTCTTGCACCGTCTGCAAGCTGAGCAACTCTGCCGTGATAAAGGTAACCTGCTCTGTCGAAAACAACATCGGTGATACCCTTTTCCTTAGCAGCGGCAGCGATAGCCTCGCCAACCTTGAATGCGCCGTCCTTGTTGCCGCCATTGCCCTCGAAGCCCTTGTCCATAGAGGAAGCGCTTGCCAGAGTTACGCCTGCAACATCATCGATAAGCTGCGCATAAATATGCTTGGAGCTGCGGAATACATTGAGTCTGGGGCAGGTAGCAGTACCGCTGATCTTATAACGAACTCTTGCCTGTCTCTTGGCTCTTGCAGCCTTTCTGTTCATCTGCTTAACCATTTAATATTCAACTCCTTATCAAACTGGAGAATAGTAGTAACAACTGTCCCATTCTCTTTCGTATTGAGGGAAAACGTAAATTCGGTAAAAAATTACTTCTTACCCTTACCGGCCTTACCTTCCTTGCGGATGATATGCTCGCCGGTGTAGTGGATGCCCTTGCCCTTATAAGGCTCGGGAGGTCTCTTCTCACGGATCTCAGCAGCAAACTGACCAACAGCCTGCTTGTCGATGCCGTTTACGATGATCTTGGTAGCAGCGGGAACATCAATGGTGATGCCGTCGATCTCAGGAACGATAACCTGGTGTGAATAACCAAGGTTCATAACGAGATTCTTGCCCTGCTTCTGAGCTCTGTAACCGATACCGTCGATATCGAGGGACTTGGAGAAGCCGTGTGTAACACCTTCAACCATGTTGGATACGAGAGTTCTTGTAAGACCGTGGAGTGACTTGTGGAGCTTATCCTCAGTAGGACGCTCAACGATGATTTCGTTGCCTTCCAGCTTGATGATCATATCCTTGTGGAAGGACTTGGTAAGTGTACCCTTAGGACCCTTAACGGTAACAACGTGACCGTCGATCTTAACATCAACGCCTGCGGGAACAGCTATTGGCTTTCTACCTATTCTTGACATTGTACGTGTTCCTCCTTACCAAATAAATGCAAGGACTTCGCCGCCAACGTTAAGCTCTCTTGCCTTCTTGTCAGTCATAACTCCCTTGGAAGTTGACACAATAGCAATTCCGAGGCCCTTCATGACCTTGGGCATATCCTCACAGCTGGAGTAAATGCGGAGACCGGGCTTGGAAACTCTGCGCAGGCCGGTGATAACCTGAGATTTATTTTCGCCGTACTTGAGGGTAATTCTGATGATACCCTGCTTGCCGTCGTCAATTATCTGATAGCTCTTGATATAGCCTTCATCAACAAGAATCTGAGCGATTGCCTTCTTCATATTGGAAGCGGGCACATCTACAGTAGCGTGCTTAGCAGTGTTAGCGTTACGGATTCTTGTAAGGATATCGGCAATTGAATCGGTAATTTGCATACCTTTAACCTCCTTGTAAAAATTCAGCGGTTTAAGACGAAATCAGCCTGTGGTAATTTGATTACCAGCTTGCCTTCTTAACGCCGGGGATCTGACCCTTGTGAGCAAGCTCTCTGAAGCAGATTCTGCAAATTCCGAACTTTCTCATGTAAGCGTGGGGTCTGCCACAGATTTTGCATCTGTTATAAGCTCTTGTAGAGTACTTAGGAGTTCTCTGCTGCTTGATCTTCATTGAAGTTTTAGCCATTTAATTAAACCTCCCAATTACTTTGCAAACGGAGCGCCCATGAGCTCGAGGAGCTCCTTAGCTTCTTCGTCTGTGTTTGCGGTAGTGATAATGTTGATATCCATACCACGAACCTTATCTATTTTATCGTACTCAATTTCGGGGAAAATGAGCTGCTCCTTGATACCGGTGGAGTAATTTCCTCTGCCGTCGAAGGAGTTGCCGTTGATTCCTCTGAAGTCACGTACACGGGGGAACGCAACATTGAAAAGTCTGTCGAGGAATTCGTACATCTTTTCGCCTCTGAGAGTAACCTTTACGCCGATAGGCATGCCCTCACGGATTTTGAAGTTTGCCACAGACTTCTTAGCACGGCAAACAACAGGCTTCTGACCTGTGATAAGAGCCAGGTCGTTCATGATAGCGTCGATGACCTTGGAATTGTCCTTAGCCTCGCCTGCGCCGACATTGATAACAACCTTGTCGATCTTGGGGATCTGCATAACGCTCTTGTAGCTGAACTTCTTCATAAGTGAGGGAGCTACTGTGCTGACATATAATTCCTTAAGATTTGCTGCCATGGTAGGTAACTCCTTTCATCAATAAGATTTGCCGCAGTCTGCATTCTTGCAAACTCTGGACTTGCTGCCGTCAGCTTCGATCTTGTGACCAAGTCTGGTAGGCTTGCCGCAATGAGGGCAAACAGCCATAACCTTGCAGGCATAAAGGGGAGCTTCGCACTTTACGATGCCGCCCTGCTGGCCCATCTGACGGGGCTTAACATGCTTGGTAACGATATTGAGACCTTCAACGATAACCTTCTGCTCCTTGGGGGAAACCTCAAGAACCTTACCCTGCTTGCCCTTGTCCTTACCGGAAAGGATAACAACAGTATCGCCGGTTTTAACGTGTAACTTATTCATAACTCGGCACCTCCATTAAAGTACTTCGGGAGCCAGAGAAAGGATCTTTGTAAAGTCCTTATCACGGAGCTCACGAGCAACAGGTCCGAAAATACGTGTTCCCTTGGGGTTCTTGTCCTCCTTGATGATAACTGCTGCGTTCTCATCAAAACGGATGTAAGTTCCGTCTTCTCTGCGGAGACCCTTTGCGGAACGAACGATTACTGCCTTAACAACGTCGCCCTTCTTAACAACGCCGCCTGGTGTTGCTTTTTTAACGGAAGCAACAACTACATCGCCGATATTAGCATATCTTCTGCGTGTGCCGCCCAGAACTCTGATGCACATAAGCTCCTTGGCACCTGTGTTATCAGCGACCTTTAAATAAGTCTGCATCTGTATCACAGCGCATTAACTCCTTCCTTAACAGTGAAATACGGCATTAGGCAGGTTTTGACCTGCCTGATACCGATTGATCACATTAAATAAATTATATCGTCTCAACGCTGCCGTGTGTTTCGTAGTAAATGTTACATCCGACCTGTAACGGCAACATTAAGATTATAACATACCGCAAGGCATTTGTCAATACCGCAGGGCAAAATTCCCCCTTGGCATTTTAGACAAATTTCAAGCAAAGATTACTTAGCCTTTTCGATAACCTCAACAAGTCTCCATCTCTTATCCTTAGAAAGAGGACGAGTCTCCATGATCTCAACTCTGTCGCCGATGTTGCAGACATTCTGCTCGTCGTGAGCCTTGAGCTTAATGGTTCTCTTGATGATCTTCTTGTAAAGGGGGTGCTTTACATTATCCTGAATTGCAACAACGATAGTCTTATCCATCTTATTGGAAACTACCTTGCCTACTCTTGTTTTTCTAAGATTTCTTTCAGCCATTATAATGTCCTCCCTTCACTTACTGAGCATTGGACTGCTCACGCATAATGGTCTTGATGCGGGCAATGTCCTTCTTAACAGCCTTTAATCTTGCGGGATTGTCAAGCTGGTTTACAGTGTGCTGGAAGCGAAGAGCGAAAAGCTCTTTCTTAAGGTCAACGAGCTTGTTTTCCAGCTCCTGTGCAGTCATATCTCTGATTTCTGAAGCCTTCATTAGTTGCTCGCCTCCTCTTCCTTAGCTACAAACTTGCACTTGATGGGGAGCTTGTGCATAGCGAGACGCATAGCCTCTCTTGCAGTCTCCTCGGGAACGCCGGCAATTTCAAAAAGAACTCTTCCGGGCTTTACGACAGCAACCCAGTATTCGGGAGAACCTTTACCGGAACCCATTCGGGTTTCAGCGGGCTTCTCAGTGATGGGCTTGTCGGGGAAAATCTTGATCCAAACCTGTCCGCCTCTCTTGATGTATCTTGTCATAGCGATACGGGCAGCCTCGATCTGGTTGGAGGTGATCCAAGCGGGCTCAAGAGCCTGAAGACCATACTCACCGTTGGAAACCTTGTTTCCTCTGAGAGCCTTACCGGTAAGTCTTCCTCTCTGAACTCTTCTGTACTTAACTCTCTTGGGAAGCAGCATTATGCATTACCTCCTTCATTCTTATTGGAGCGGGGTCTGTAACCGCCCTCACGTCTCTTGCCGTCATTGTTGCGGCGCTTTCTCTCAGGCTTTTCAGCGGGAGCCTTGTTAACTCTTGCTGCGGAAGCCTCGCCCTTAAGGATCTCACCCTTGTAGATCCAAACCTTTACGCCCAGACGGCCGTAAGTGGTGTGAGCCTCAGCAAAACCGTAGTCAATATCGGCACGGATTGTCTGAAGGGGAATAGTACCCTCGTGGTAAGTCTCGGATCTTGCGATTTCAGCACCTGCAAGACGGCCGCCTACCTTAACCTTGATACCCTTAGCGCCGAGCTTCATGGAACGGCCGATAGCCTGCTTCATAGCTCTTCTGTAGGATACACGGTTCTCAAGCTGAGTAGCGATGTTCTCAGCAACGAGAGTAGCGTTGAGGTCAGGCTGCTTTACTTCAACGATGTTGATGTAAACAGACTTGCCCATCATCTTTTCAACGCTGAGACGGAGCTTTTCAATATTTTCGCCGCCGCGTCCGATAACGATACCGGGCTTAGCGCAGTAAACGTGAATTCTTACCTTATCGGCATATCTTTCGATCTCAACCTTAGGAACACCTGCGTCCTTGAGGCTCTTCTTGATGAAATTACGAACGTTGTAGTCCTCAACAAGAGTGTCGCCGAAAGCAGCCTTATTTGCAAACCAACGGGAATCCCAGTCCTGGATAACGCCTACACGCAGACCGTGGGGATTAACTTTCTGTCCCATAATTTACCTCCTCTTTCGACTTATTCTTTTTCTGCTACAACGAGAGTAACGTTGGATGTTCTCTTGTTGATGCGGAAAGCTCTGCCCTGTGCACGAGGCATAATGCGCTTCATGATAGGTCCGGGGCAAACGAAGCACTCGGAAACAATGAGATTCTCCTTGTTCATTCCGAAGTTATTTTCAGCGTTTGCAACAGCAGACTTCAAAAGCTTCTCCAGGTATTCGCAGGCAGACTTAGGTGTGTACTTTAAAATCGCCATAGCAGTTTCAACGTCCTTGCCTCTGATGAGGTCGAGAACGATCTGAACCTTTCTGGGTGCTATGCGAGCATTAGTTAATGATGCTCTTGCTTCCATTTAAAAATCTCTCCTCTCTACCTTACTTACCGTTGTTGGATGTCTTGGAGCCTGCATGGCCCTTGAATGTTCTTGTAGGTGCGAACTCGCCGAGCTTGTGACCTACCATATCCTCCGTAACATATACGGGAACGTGCTTTCTTCCGTCGTGGACAGCGAATGTGTGTCCTACGAAATCAGGGAAAATTGTTGAGGATCTGCTCCATGTCTTGAGTACCTTCTTCTCGCCGGCCTCATTCATGGCAATAACTCTCTTTAAAAGGACTTCCTGTACGTAAGGTCCCTTCTTGATACTTCTGCTCATTGGTTTTCCTCCCCTCTCAGATGTTTAGAGGCAAGATACTGCTGATTTTGTGCTTGACAAAATCAGCACTTCTCCCCTTTACGAATCCATGAGTATAATAATATTTTGAAGTTTACGCTGCGTCATGCAGCATATGATTACTTACCGTTTCTTCTCTTAACGATGAACTTATCGGAACGGTTATGAGTAGCTCTGGTCTTGTAACCGAGTGCGGGCTTGCCCCAAGGAGTAACAGGTCCGGGACGGCCGACAGGAGACTTACCTTCACCACCGCCGTGGGGGTGATCGTTGGGGTTCATGACAGAACCACGAACTGTAGGTCTGATGCCCTTGTGACGGGTACGTCCAGCCTTACCGAGGTTAACGTTCTCGTGATCGATGTTGCCTACCTGGCCGATAGTAGCCATGCACTCAGCAGCGATCTTTCTCATTTCACCGGAAGGAAGTCTTACGAGTGCGTACTCATCTTCCTTACCCATGAGCTGAGCCATGTTGCCTGCTGCTCTTACGAGCTGAGCGCCCTTGCCGGGATAAAGCTCAAGGTTGTGAATGAAGGTACCTACGGGGATATCAGCAAGTGCAAGTGCGTTACCGGGCTTGATATCAGCATCGGAGCCTGCTCTTACAACGTCGCCTACCTTAAGGCCGTAGGGAGCGATGATATATCTCTTCTCGCCGTCCTCGTACTGAACGAGAGCGATGAAGGAGCTTCTGTTAGGATCGTACTCAAGAGTAAGAACAGTAGCGTTCATGCCCTGCTTATCTCTCTTGAAATCGATGATTCTGTACTTTCTTCTGTTTCCGCCGCCTCTGTGACGAACAGTGATACGACCATAGCTGTTTCTTCCTGCCTTCTTATCGAGAGAAGCGAGGAGGCTCTTTTCAGGAGCTACCTTGGAAAGCTCGCTGTAGTCAGTAACAGTCATCTGACGTCTTGAAGGGGACGTAGGCTTATATGACTTAATTGCCATGTGATTTCAACTCCTTAAAATGGTTTTGCGAAGAGCAATGCTCTCCATACATTCCGTTTCGGGAAGATCCCAAAAGGATTACATCATGCCGTCAAAGAATTCGATAGTCTTTGAATCAGCAGTCAGAGTAACGATTGCCTTCTTCCAAGCGGGAGTTGTGCCTCTGCTCAGGCCTACTCTCTTAGCACGTCCTCTGCAATTCATGGTGTTAACGCTTGCGACCTTAACGCCGAAGAGCTCTTCAACAGCCTTAGCGATCTCGATCTTGTTAGCATCCTTAGCAACCTTGAAAGTGTATTTGTTTTCCTGCAGTCCGCCAATGCTCTTCTCAGAGATGATGGGCTTGATAACGATATCCTGTGCAGTCATTATGCGTACACCTCCTCAATCTTTGCAACCGCATCCTTTACAACAACGAACTTGTCGTAGTTGAGGATGTCGTAAACGTTGATTGTGTTTACGAGAGCGGTCTTAACGCCGGGGATATTAGATGCGCTCTTGATGACCTTAGAGTCAACCTCGGGCATAACGATGAGAGCCTTCTGTCCCTCAGCGCCGACAGCCTTGAGCATCTTAACGATATCCTTGGTCTTGTACTCGTTCATAGCGATAGCGTCGAGAACGATCATATCGCCGGAAAGAACCTTAGAAGAAAGAGCAGACTTCATAGCCAGTCTCTTGAGCTTCTTGTTTACAGTGAAACGATAGGTTCTGGGCTTAGGTCCGAGAGCAATACCGCCGTGTGTCCACTGAGGAGCACGGGTAGAACCCTGTCTTGCATGACCTGTACCCTTCTGTCTCCAGGGCTTTCTTCCGCCGCCGCTTACCTCTGTACGGGTAAGAGTGGACTGTGTGCCCTGTCTCTGGTTAGCAAGGTAATTTACAACCATTGTGTGCATAGCAGGAACATTGGGAGTAATACCGAAAATTGCATCTGACAGCTCAATGTTGGAAACCTCATTACCTGTCATGTCCATAACTTTGATATTAGGCATTATCGCTTCCTCCTTCCATTAAGCTTTCTTAACGCAGTCAACGATTGTTACAATACCGTTCTTAGGACCGGGAATTGCGCCCTTAACTGCGATAAGGTTGTTTTCAGCATCGATCTTAACGATCTCAAGGTTCTGAACGGTTACCTTTTCAGCACCCATGTGTCCGGGGAGAGCCTTGCCCTTGAAGATTCTTGAAGGGGAAGAGCACGCACCCATGGAACCTGCGTGTCTGTGAACAGGACCGGTACCGTGAGTTTCCTTAAGTCTTGCATTGTTATTTCTCTTGATAGTACCCTGGAAGCCCTTACCCTTTGAAGTACCGCAAACATCAACGATGTCGCCTACCTCGAAAGAATCAGCCTTGAGTACGTCACCCACGTTAAGGGACTCTGCATTGTCGAGTCTGAACTCCTTAAGTGTTCTCTTGAGAGCAACGTCAGCCTTTGCGAAGTGACCCTTCATAGGCTTGTTGACGAGCTTCTCTCTGATGTCGCCGAAGCCGCACTGTACTGCGCTGTAGCCGTCGTTTTCAACGGTTTTCTTCTGAACTACTACGCAGGGACCTGCTTCAACAACGGTAACAGGAATAACCTTTCCTGCTTCATCGAAAATCTGAGTCATGCCGATTTTCTTACCGATGATTGCCTTTGTCATGATTTTTTCCTCCCTTGGTTAATTGGTTGATCCTGTCGGACCAACATTGACCCCACATCGTCGGGATATCTTAGCTTAAAGCCTGAGATCGGATTACTTGATCTCCATTACGATATCAACGCCTGCGGGAAGCTCAAGACCCTGAAGAGCCTCTGTAGTCTTTGCAGTAGGACGGAGAACATCGATAAGTCTCTTATGAGTTCTGAGTTCGAACTGCTCACGGCTGTCCTTATACTTGTGTACAGCACGGAGAATGGTAACGATCTCCTTGTCTGTAGGAAGAGGAATAGGACCGGAAACTCTTGCACCGCTGCGCTTAGCTGCATCAACAATCTTTGCTGCTGCTGCATCTACTACAGCATGGTCATAACCCTTGATCTTGATTCTGATTTTTTCATTGACTGCCACTTAAATCGCCTCCTATAAAATTTTGCATGGGGACGAGTTTGCAACACCCTTTTCCCGCCAAAACGTTTTACACGCTGCCGTGTGTTCCGCAGGAACCGCTATAAAAAAGCCCGCAGACAATCACTTGTCAGACGGGTTCAGCATAAATACACAAAGCACTCACCTATGGGTAAAGACCCACGGTTTGAGACACTAAACTGTGTTCGGTATTACAGCCGCCCGGTTTAAAATCGGACATACTCTGCGGAAATTCCCTTACATACCGTAAGCAACCTTCCGCTTCATCGCATATCATTCGCAGTCACGCAAGTAGTATTATAACACACGAATCTGCATTTTTCAATAGTCTGCGGAAATTTTATGCGTAGATTTTCTGCGCCGTTTTCCACATTTTTTAGTTTATTCTGCACAAAAGCCTTATTTCCAGCCCCATTTATTGAAGTACATGAACATGGATCTGAGCTGTATGCGGAAATACTTATTGCTTTTCATATACGCACGCTCCCACAGATGGGTAACGCTTATCTGGGGCAGATACATTGTCCTGCCGTACTTCTGAGCCTCTCTTGTCAGGTCTGCATCCTCGCTGTAAAGGAAGTATCTCTCGTCAAAGCCGCCTATACTTTTAAATATGTCAGTCCTTATGCAGATAAAGCAGCCCGAGCAGAAGCCGCAGTCCACAGGCTCAGTCACATTCCTCCCCCTCATGGTGTATTCGTCACGCCACCTTTTGAAAGGGTTGCCGAATTTCTCCAGCCTGCCGCCCATCATGTACTTCACGCTGGGGGTGAGCTTGGGGGTGAACTGCTCCGTGCCGTCCTCATAAACAAGCTTGGGCACCGCCATGACAACATCGTCATGGCTCTCAAAATAGTCAATAAACTCCCCCACTGCGTCATTGGTGAGAAAGATATCGGGGTTTATTATAAAATGGTACTTTGAATCAAGCATATCCATGACGGCGTTGTGGCCCTTGCCGAAGCCGCCGTTCTCGTGATTTTCCACCACAGTCACCTGCGGGAATTTTTGCCGTATGATATCCGCAGTGCCGTCAGCGGACATATTGTCCGATATTATCAGCCTGAAATCCAGGTCACGGGTCTGCTCCAGAATGGAAGCGACCACTTTTTCTATCTTGTCCGCATTATTATAGGTAACTATGCAGCCTGTGGCTTTGGGGCGTGTATTCATTTATATGCCTTCCTTATTATAGTTTGCTCCTGTACTCCACAGGCGGTATGTGCTCATACTTTTTAAAGACCGCAGAGAAATACGAGCTGTCGGGAAATCCCACAGTCTCGGCGATCTCGGAGATGCTCTTGTCGGAAAATACCAGCATTTCCTTTGCGTGCTGTATCCTTACCTTTGCCAGATATTCCATGGGGCGCATACGGAAGTTGCGCTTGAACAGCCTGCAAAGATGCTGCTCAGTGATGCCTGCAATATCCGAAAGAGTGCTGAGCTTCATCTGCTGGAAATAGTTGTCCTCAATGTACTGAAGAACATCTGCCAGAGCCGCAGTGTTCACTGATGAAAGCTCCGACTGACGGTTATCCGCCAGCTTGCGGTATTCTATCAGCAGGTCATAGAGATGAACGGAAGCGTAATGATTTCCGTAAAGCTTGTCACTTTTAATAGTATAGTATGCCTTGCCGATGATGCGCTGCATACGGTCAGCACCGCCGTGAACGGCAAAGTGATTTAGTCCCCACTTTTCAAGCAGGGAAGCCGATTCATATCCGCTGAAGGACACCCAGTTGAGCACCCACGGCTCAGATACCGCCTGATAGCTGTGGTGACAGCCCGCAGGGATAAAGCAGACCGAATCCTTGGTCAGCTCATGCTCTGTGCCGTTAATAACAATTTTTCCCGCACCTCTGCGGGTAATGAGAAACTGCGGAAATTCATAGCCTGAAGGGCGGTTTATGGGAAACTGCCTGTATTCAACACCGATTCCTATCACATACAGCGGAAGCTCTTTTTCATCACCCAGAACGGGAAAAACCTGTTGCTGCACTTGTAATTTCTCTCCTTTGCAAATATGGATTCATATATATAAATAATAACACGAGCAGGCGGGCTTGTCAAGGCGGAACACATGGCAGAATTATATAATATAGTATATCCGGGCAGACTGATTTTTCCGCATATCGGGGCTGAAAAACGGCAAAATAAGGCATTTCTGCATTTATGCCTGAAAAAAAAGTACACAAAGAAAATTTGAACATCGGCGTAAATCCGACACATAGCGAGAAAAATTGTCACTAAATTCAATAATCTCAGTTAAAACAAAATGTGCATTTTGACGAACAAGCTGTGCAAATGTACAATATTCCTAAAAACCACTTGATTTTTTCGGTCAATGAGTTATAATAGTAACAAAGTGTAACCGCTTTGTAATTATTAAACGTTTTTGAACGTCGGGGCATACCCGTGAGAGCCTGCAAATTCTCCGATATGCTGTGCGTTACAGAGTGCAATCGGTTACATTTTGGCACATAAGCCAAAGATAAAAGAAATCAGTTGAAACCGAACGCATTTTATGTTATAATATCCCACATCTCGTACAAAAGACAGAGAAAGGAGATGCTGTATGAACAACGGAAAGCAGAACAAGCTCGTCCCCATGCTCAAAGCCCCCGTTACCTTCGCCGAAAACGTCGGTGCGCTGGTTTGCAGCTGTACAGAGCTTGCCGTTAAATATGCTGCCGCTTTTATCTGCGGAGCGGGCAGATACGTAAAAAATACCGTTGCACCTCTCGGAAGCAACATTGTACATCTGATAAAAACAGCTTCATCAAAGGCTTCCTCCTCCGCCGCAAAGCGCAGAGAGGATACAGCCGTAAAGCTTTCATCATTTAAAAGAAGAACCAAGATATTCGGCGCATGGCGTGCCGCAGTTATGCAGTTCAGGGAGAGCAGACTTGCCGCAAAGAGAAAAGGCGGCTCCGCAAAGGCTTTCCTTAACATCGCATTCCCCGCAGCCTCCATTGCACTGCTTGTTTTCTGCGTAAATACCGTAATGTCCACCGACTACGGCGTTTCCGTCGAGTATGACGGCGCTGAGGTCGGCGTTGTAAGCGGCGAAGAGGTTCTTGGCGAGGCTCAGTGCGTTGTAGCCGACAGAGTAAAGTATTACGATACCGACGGCGATGTTTACGTTACCGCAACCCTTTCCATCAAGCCTCTGGCTTCTGCCGATACCGTTATCGACCAGAATACACTGGCAGCAAAGATGGAAGACCGCATTTCCATGAAATATGACGAAAAGCAGCCCGAGGAATCCGAACACGAAACAGAGGAAGCAATCCCCGAAGCCATTGAGGGCAAGGTAAAGGCTTATGCCGTAAGAGTTGACGGTCAGGTGATCGGAGCAGTTGAGGATTATTCCTCTATCGAAGAAGCACTTAACGAAATAAAGCAGCCTTATGACTCAGGCGAGTACAGCGAGATAAACTTTGATAAGGATATCGAGTACGACCTTGAGGAATACGTTGATCCCGAAGAGCTTGTTGACCCCGAAGATGTTATATCCACACTTACAGGCAACGAAGCAGCTCCCGAGTATTACGAAGTACAGCCGGGCGACAACCTCTGGAAGATCGCCGATGCAAAGGGTATGACCCTTGCAGAGCTGAGCAGCTGCTACGCTACATATAACGGACAGGTCATCGATGACCTTGAAAACAGCATTCTCAGGGTAGGAACTCTTATCAAGATCGAATCCGAGGTGCCCTATCTCCAGGTAGAGTGCAACAAGGAGCAGACTTTCAGAAGCACCATCACCCACGAGACCATCACCATCGAAGATCCCGAGCTTCCCGAGGGACAGACCATAGTCGAGACAGAGGGTCGTGACGGCGAGAAGCTTTCCAGAAAGCTTGTTACATACAGAGACGATACCGTTATCAGGAAAAAGACCATTGATACGATTATTGTTGAGCAGCCTGTTTCCGAGATAATCAGAATAGGCACAGCAAAGGCTTCCGATATTCCCTACGACGCTCCCGAGTTCATCACCGCAAGCGGTTCGGGCGAATATGTATGGCCTGTTGACGGCGGATATATCTCCTCCCACCAGGGCGACGGAAGAAACCACAAGGGCATCGACATAGCAGCTCCCTACGGCACGCCCATTTACGCTGCCGCAAGCGGAACAGTTACCGATGCAGGCACAGGCTGGAACGGCGGCTACGGAAACTGCATCGTTATCGAGAATGACGACGGAAATGTTACCGTATATGCCCATCAGGCAGAGCTTGCCGCAGAGGTAGGCGACTATATCGAGGCAGGTCAGCTTATCGGATATGTGGGCAGCACAGGTGATTCCACAGGAAACCACCTCCACTTCGAGATACGCAAGGACGGCAAGTACCTTGACCCCGAAAACTTTGTAGCACAGTAAAAATAAAAGTCGGATACCGTATGGCGTCCGACTTTTTTATATGTCATCATATAAACAAAAGAACAGACCTCCCTGCACCACACGCACGGAGGTCTGTTTTCAGTTCTTATCAAAAAGCGAATTTACACTGTTCAGCATATCATACGCCTGCTTCGGAAGGCTTCCGCTACCTCCAAAGCTGCTCTCCACCTGAGAAAATGCGGAAAGCACAGCCGATCTCATCATGTCCATCATTTCGCTGTCACCATCGGAAAAAAGCTTTGCAATGTCAAAAATACGCTTTGCAGATGCCTCACCCGTCCAGTCCATGCCGCTCAGGGACTCAAATATGCCGTGAGCAGTGGTCAGGTCTATCTCATCGCCGTCAATAAACATTTTCAGCAGGTCATGATTTTCGCAGGCGGTCTCATCGCCGCTGAAAAATTCAGCAAGCATTCTCCGTGCAGTCTCCACATGGGCAAGGCGCTCCTCCAGAATAGCCCCCAGCAGCGATTCATCTGCCTCAGGCTCCTTTTCGGCGGAAGTTTCGGGCTTTGAACCCATAAGCTCGGTAAATCCGGGAAGCTTTTTAAGACTGTGTATCTCATGCACCGCAGAATGTGACTGCGAAGATGCCTTTATGCAGGTATTCTCGATCCTGTCCTGTGAGGACTGCAAAGATATAATGTCTGACAAAGATGCTGTGTCGCTGACATCAGCCTGTCGAACTTCCGCTGTCTGAAATGTCGCATAAGCGCTTGCTGCGCCTGCCAATACTTGTGCTGTCATGTTTACATCCCCCTTTATCAAAAATTACCGCAAAAACCTCGTTATCTTATATATCGGCAGAAAAGATAGATACTTTAACTATTTTTCTTTTGATTATTTCACCACTATTTGTGCGAAAATTACATTTTTGAATTAAAGCTGAATGGCAACGGTTTTACCGATTGACAACTCAATCCGTGTGTGCTAAAATTTTCATTATAGCAATAGGTCAGTAAGGAGGACTTGAAGTGAGCAGATTCAGGGATTTGCTTGACGATATAACAGGAGGAAAATACTCCCCCGTAAAACGAATGTCCTCGGCAAGGATAATCGCCGCAGGATACCTTATACTCATACTCATCGGAACTTGTCTGCTGATGCTCCCCTTTGCATCTAAGGGCGAGCCGCCCCGCTTTGCGGACGCAATGTTCACAGCCACATCAGCCTCGTGCGTTACGGGACTGATAGTTTACGATACTTTCTGCCAGTGGACGGTTTTCGGTCAGATAGTGCTGATAATCCTTATCCAGATAGGCGGAATGGGATTTATGACCATAATCTCGCTGGCAGCACTGGCAACAGGCAGAAAGATCGGTCTGAAAGAGCGCAGCGTGCTGAGCGAAAGCGTGAACAAACCCGAGCTTGGCGGAATAATACGCATGGTGAAAAAGATCGCCACAGGAACATTCATTTGCGAAGGCATAGGCGCATTGCTCCTATCCACACGGTTCATACCTAAAATGGGGCTTCTGCAGGGCATAGGCAACTCGGCCTTCCTTGCAATCTCCGCATTCTGCAACGCAGGCTTTGACCTTAACGGCAAATACGGCGCATATTCCTCACTATGCGAGTTCAGGAGCGACCCCGTGGTGAACATCACCGCCTGCCTGCTTATACTTTCGGGCGGCATAGGCTTTATGGTCTGGGACGATATCGTAAAATATAAGCTGAAATTCCGTTCATACAGGCTCCACAGCAAAATAGCCCTTTCCATGACCGCAGCCCTTACCCTTATCGGAACAGCACTTTTCTTCATCTTTGAGCATAATAACACCGCCGCAGGACTGGGCTTCGGCGAAGAGCTTCTGCTGGCATTATTTAACTCCGTTACCCCCCGTACCGCAGGCTTCAACACAGTTGATACGGCAGCTCTCAGCCCCGCATCGACAATACTTACCATCTGCTACATGTTCATAGGCGGAAGCCCCGGCTCCACCGCAGGCGGCGTAAAGACCGTCACCGTGGCAGTGCTTTTCATTGCAGCGATTGCCAGCATGAGGAACGATGAGGACATCAACCTTTTCGGCAGGCGGCTTGAAGAAGATATGCCCAAGAAAGCTCTTTCCGTGGCAGCGTTCAGCCTTACCCTTATCGTCATCGGCGTTACAGCCATCTGCGGCATACAGCCCGAGCTTGACCCCACAGACGTGGTATTTGAGGCAGTTTCGGCGATAAATACCGTGGGAATGACCACAGGCATCACCCGTGACCTGAACAGCATTTCACGCATCATAATCATGCTGATGATGTACTGCGGCAGAGTGGGAAGTGTTTCCTTTGCGCTCATCTTCACCAACACCAAACGATACAGCGGCGTGAGAAATCCCGAGGAGACCATAAGCGTAGGATAAGGAGACCAATATGGAATTTGCGGAATACGGCAGCAAAAATGCCCCCACTCTTATATTCATTCACGGCTCATGCACCACAGCCGAGACCTGCTATTCAAAGGTAGCCGAGGCACTGAAAGACAATTATCACTGCGTACTTTGCAGGCTGGACGGTCACTATGACGGTTCGCCCGACTTTGTTTCCCTTGATAAAGAGGCGGAGCAGATAGAAGAGTATGTACAGCAAAACCGAAACGGCAGCGTATATGCCCTTATCGGGCTGTCCCTCGGCTCCACCATATGCGTCCATCTGCTCACAAGAAAGAAACTCTCCGTCAGCAAGGTATTCCTTGACGGCGTGTATGTGCAGAACAAAGGAGCACTGTACGCCAATATGTGTGCGCTGATGTGCAATATCGGCATCGGCTATATGCGAAAGGGTGGAAAAGTCCCCGACAAGCTGATAGAAACGGTTTTCGGCAAGGGCAACAGAAGCGTTGTGGATATGATGTACAGCGGCACATCAAAGATAACGGTAAAGAACGTGTGCAGGCAGGTCTATGAGTATAAGCTTGGCAATATCTCCGCCGACGGCGTTGATATAATCAGCCTGAGAGGCGAATATGAGCCTATACCCACAGCATCATTCAAGCTGCTGAAAGAACATATCCCCCATATCCGTGAAAAAGTCATACCAAACTGCGGCCACGCCCAGTTTCTCAATGAACAGCCTGATAAATATATCCGTCTGCTGACGGAATTTCTGAAAAACTGATGATACAAAAAGGAGAATATCTATGCGTTCTGTACTTATAATCGGTCTTGGAAGATTCGGCAAGCACCTTGCCGCAAAGTTTGCCGAGCTTGGGAACGACGTAATGGTCGTTGATAATAACGAGGACAATATCCGTGCCGTAATGCACAGCACCTGCAGCGCAAAAATAGCCGACTGCACAAAGGAAGAGGCTTTGAGAAGCCTTGGCGTGGGAAATTTTGATATCTGCTTTGTGTGCATAGGAAGCAACTTTCAGGCAAGCCTTGAAATAACAAGCCAGCTCAAAGAGCTGGGAGCAAAAAAAGTAGTCAGCAAGGCAAGCACAGCAATACACGCAAAGTTTCTTGCACGAAACGGCGCAGACGAGGTAGTATATCCCGAGCGTGACCGTGCGGAAAAGCTGGCAGTGCAGTACAGCGTGTCAAACATCTTTGATTTCATCGAGCTTTCCGACGATACGGGAATTTATGAGATACCCATTATCAGCAGCTGGAGCGGCCACAGCATCATACAGCTGAATATACGCAATAAATATAATCTCAATATACTTGCCATCAAAAAGGGTGACGAGCTTATCACTATCCCCACCGCCGAATACGTGTTCGATAAGGACGACCACGCCATAGTCCTCGGCAGGCAGAGAGATGTGGAAAAGATACTGAAAAATATAGGATAAGCAAAAATCCCGTGAAGCATAAGCCTCACGGGACATTTTTTACTATGTATATTATCTGTTGACGCATATGAAGCGCATTGCCGTCCGCTCCTGATCGGCGATGATAACGCTGCCGAAAGCGGGAATGCTTACAAGATCAATGCCCACAGGTGCAAGATACCCTCTTGCTATGGCAATGGACTTGACGGCCTGATTGACCGCACCTGCTCCTACCGCCTGAACCTCAACCTCGCCGCTTGTGCGCATAACGCTTGCAATAGCGCCTGCAACAGAGCTGGGAGACGAATTTGCAGATACCCTCAATACTTCCATATCCGTAACCTCCAAATTTATCTTTATATAGCTTGATTATACACTATAAAAGCCGCTTTTGCAATACTCCCGCCGAATTTATGACGGTTTACCTAATCATTAAACGTTTAATGCTGTGCATTTTGCCGCATTTTTCATCTATGGTCATAAGCAAGCCGCAGAAAAACGGTGGATTATCCGACTCGGTAAAACGAACGGGACACTTGAAGCGCTGCTTTTCAATGGCAAGCTCGCTCTTTACCCCCAGCACGGAAAGCTCTGCGCCGCACATTCCCGCATCGGTGATGTATCCTGTGTGGTCATTCAGTATTATCTCGTCGGCGGTCTGCACATGGGTATGTGTGCCTATGACGGCGGACACTTTGCCTGCCAGATAGAAGCCCATGGCTTTCTTTTCCGAGGTGGCTTCCGCATGGAAATCCACAAGGATATTGGGGGTGTGGATATCCTCAAGGAGCCTGTCTATACACTCGAAGGGGTTGTTCAACGGCTCCATGAACGCTGTGCCCATAAGGTTTACGACTGCAAAGCTGTACGCACCCATATCAAGCACGCATACGCCGTGGCCTGCCACGCCGTCGGGATAATTTGCGGGGCGCAGCAGATTTTCTTTGATGTCGTAATACTCGGTGAACTCCTTGCGCCTGAAGCAATGGTTTCCTGTGGTGATAACGTCCGCAAAGCTGAATATCTGCTCCATGGAACGCTTGGTGATGCCGTTTCCGTCGGCGGAGTTTTCACCGTTTACTATAACTATGTCTATTTTCTCCTTGCCCTTGAGCCGCCTTACGGTGTCCTCGGCAAAATCGCAGCCCATGCTGCCTACAATGTCTCCTGCAAATAATACGTTTATCATTTCATTACTTCTTTCGTATAATAAGTGCTTACCTTTTCAAGCATTTCTCCGAACTCCCTGCGGATATTTTCGGGAGCCATTATCTGCGCCCCTGCGCCGAACTGGAAAAGCCAGCCGTAAAAGGCAGCGCCTGTTTTTACCTTTGTGTTTACTGTAAATCTGCCGTTTCCGTCGGGTATCATTATGATATCCGTGCCGAATTTGTCGATAACGGCGTTGACAAGCCTTTCGTCAAAGCTGAGCTTTACTGTGCTTTCGGCTCCGCTGAACATGGAAAAGCTGGTGTTGGCATATTCCGCAAGGTCGAAATCCTCGGGCATGGGCACTGACTTTTCATCGGTCATCTGCACGCCTTCCATGCGGTCCACACGGAAGTTGGAAAGGTCTCCGCCGTATTTTTCGTAGTGCGCCACAAGATAATAGTTGCCGTCATTCCATGTCAGGGCATAGGGGGAGCAAACTCTTGCACCCTCACGGTACTTTTTCTTCTTGTCAACAGTATAGTCAAAATAGCGGAATTTTATCTGCCTGCCCTCGTCTATAGCCTGAGAAATCACGTCGATGTTGATGTATATCATCTCGTTGCCGGATTTTACACGGTTGGCAACATACACACGGCGGTTTATCTCCTGACCCCTGAATCTGCCTGCCAGAGCTTCCAGCTTTTTGAGAAGCGAGCGTGATTTTTTCTCGGTGATGAACCGTGCGGAGCTTACCGAATCCGCAAGGAGCTTCAGCTCGGGTATCTCGAAGCGGCGCTGGCCAAGGTAATATCTGGCGGAGCGCTTTGAGCGGTCGGTGATGATATCCATGCCGAACTGGGTGAGCAGAGCGATATCCTCGGCTGCCACCTTGCGGGAAGAATTTATCTCGTACTTGCTGAGCCTGTCGCAGATGTCGTAGATGGTGAGCATATGCTCCTCATCGGTCTCTTCCTCGAATATTTTTGCCATATACAAAAGCTTCAGCTTCTGATTTATGCCTGCTGCTTTTGGCACAGCCACCCCGCCTTTCGTGATAATGTCAGGAATATTATAGCATACTGCACAAAATAATTCAAGGGGAAAGATGTATTGCTGTCTGCCAATTCGGCGTTAACATTAGGCTGTTTGCTTGACATTCATTGACGCAAATGCTATAATGAAAAAGTATAATCTGTAATTATGCCATTTTGAGGCATGAACGGAGAAGTTTAATATGGTTGATATCCTCATGGCGGTATATAACGGCGAAAAATTTGTTGCGGAGCAGATAGACTCTATCCTCGCCCAGTCGGAAACGGACTGGCACCTTATTATCTGCGACGATATGTCAAAAGACCGCTCCTTTGAAATAATAAGCGGCTATGCCCAAAAATATCCCGACAAAATATCCGCACACAAAAATGCTGTGCCCACAGGCTCGGCTCAGGCAAATTTTATGTCTATGCTCCAATATGCTCAGTCGGAATATGTCATGTTCTCCGACCAGGACGATTTCTGGGAGAAAGACAAGGTAAAGCTCACACTTGCAAAGATGAAGGAGCTGGAAGCCAAAAACGGCAATATTCCTCTCCTTGTTCACACGGAGCTTGCCATTGCTGACGGTGAGCTTAACATCACCCACAGCAGGTTCACGGTGTTTCAGGGGCTTGACCCAAAAGCCAACACCCTTAACAGGCTGGCGGCGCAGAACAATGTTACGGGCTGCACCGCTATGATGAACCGTCCGCTGCTGGAGCTTGTAAAGGGCATTGACCCCCAAAATATGCTTATGCACGACTGGTGGTTCGCCATGGCTGCAGCGGCATTCGGAAAGATCGGCTTTGTTGATACCCCTACCATCAGGTACCGCCAGCACGGGAACAATCAGCTGGGGGCGGTGAACAACAGGAGCCTTGCGGGAGCGGCAAAGATAGTCTCCCAGCGTATGAAAACCAAAAAAAGGGTCAGCATAACCTATACACAGGCAAAAAATTTCCTTGACACCTACAGGGACATTCTTCCCGATGAGGCAAGGAAATGCCTGGAAATATACACCGATATCCCAAATCACAACAAGCTTGGCAGGATTTATCTGCTGATAAAACACGGATTTTTAAAGCAGAATTTTCTCACCGCCGCAGGTCAGCTGGTTTTCTGTTGAACAGCAAACCGTTTTCTGTTAACCTGCGCCGATAATAAGAAAGGACGATACGAATGAAAGGCATAATCCTCGCAGGCGGATCGGGCACAAGGCTCTATCCCCTTACAATGATAACCTCAAAGCAGCTTCTTCCCATCTATGACAAGCCAATGATATATTACCCCCTTTCCACCCTTATGCTGGCTGGAATAAGGGATATACTTATCATATCCACCCCCACCGATCTCCCCAACTTTGAAAAGCTGCTGGGTGACGGTTCAAGCTACGGCATAAGGCTCAGCTACAAGGTACAGCCCTCTCCCGACGGTCTTGCTCAGGCGTTCATTCTGGGCGAGGAGTTCATCGGGGACGACTGCTGCGCCATGGTGCTGGGCGATAACATTTTCTACGGCAACAGCTTCGGAAAAATGCTCAAGGAAGCTGCACACAATGCAGAGGAAAATCACCGTGCCAGCGTTTTCGGCTACTTTGTGGAGGATCCTGAGCGCTTCGGCGTAGTGGAGTTCGACAAGGACGGCAAGGCTGTTTCCATTGAGGAAAAGCCCAAGGAGCCAAAGTCCAATTATGCTGTTACAGGTCTGTATTTCTACGATAACAGGGTGGTTGAATACGCCAAGAACCTGAAGCCCTCCGCCAGAGGAGAGCTGGAGATAACCGACCTTAACAGGATATTCCTTGAAAAGGGCGACCTTGATGTAAAGATTCTGGGCAGAGGCTTTGCATGGCTTGACACAGGCACAATGGACAGTCTTATTGACGCAGGCGACTTTGTACGCATGATCGAAAAGCGTCAGGGAATAAAAATTTCCGCCATTGAGGAAATTGCTTACAAAAACGGCTGGATAACCAAGGAAAAGCTTACCGAGTCCGCCGAAAGATACGGCAAATCCTCCTACGGCGCTCACCTTTTAAACGTTGCGAAAGGAAAGTATATATACTGATGAAAGTTCTCGTTACAGGAGCAGGAGGTCAGCTGGGCAGGGAGTTTGCCGAAAACTCCGCCGTCCGCCTCAGCTCGGGGGAGTTCGATATTATCCCTCTGGGCAGAAAAGAACTGGATATTACCGACATTGAAGCGGCACGCAGCACCATGAAAAAGTACAGTCCCGATGCTGTGATAAATTGTGCAGCCATGACCAACGTTGATATGTGCGAGACCGCTCCCGAGAAAGCATACAGGATAAATGCGGAGGGCGCAAGGCTCATATGCACCGCCGCCGCTGAGGCAGGAGCGGACTTTGTTCAGCTCTCCACCGACTTTGTATTTGACGGCAAGGGCACTTCCCCCTACAGCGAAGAGGACAGCTGCTCGCCCATAAACATCTACGGGCGCTCAAAGCTTATGAGCGAGGAATATGTGCGCAGCATCACCCATAAGCACTACATCGTCCGCACCTCATGGCTTTACGGCAGATACGGCTCCAACTTCGTTACAGCCATACAGAACAAGGCACGGCGTGACGGCTCCCTTAAAGTGGTGAGCGACCAGACAGGCTGCCCCACCTGCACGGAGGAGCTTATGAGATATATTCTGCTGCTGATAAAAAGCGGCAGATACGGAACATATCACGTTTCGGGAAAGGGCTGCTGCACAAAATATGAATTCGCCTGCCACATTGTTTCGCAGGCCGGGATAGAGGCGCAGGTATCCCACTGTCTCACCTCCGATTACCCAAGCCCCGCAGCACGTCCGACATATTCCGTGCTGGACATATCAAAAGCAGAAAAAGTCACGGGACTTTCGTCACCCGACTGGAAGACCGTTTTTGACAATTACTACAGAATATAAGGAAGGAAAAGAATATGACCATTATCGTAACAGGCGGAGCAGGCTTTATAGGCTCCAACTTCATTTTCCATATGCTGAAAAAATATCCCGACTACAGGATAATCTGCCTTGACTGCCTTACCTATGCGGGCAATCTTTCCACGCTCAAAAGCGTTATGGACAACCCAAATTTCCGCTTTGTAAAGGCATCTATCACCGACAGAGAGGCTGTTTTCAAGCTTTTTGAGGAGGAGCACCCCGACATTGTGGTGAACTTTGCTGCTGAGAGCCATGTTGACCGCTCTATCGAAAATCCCGGCGTGTTCCTTGAAACAAACATCATGGGCACACAGACTATGATGGACGCCTGCCGCAAGTACGGCATCAAGCGCTATCATCAGGTCTCCACAGACGAGGTTTACGGCGATCTTCCCCTTGACCGCCCCGACCTTTTCTTCACCGAAGAGACACCTATCCACACATCAAGCCCCTACAGCGCATCAAAGGCTTCCGCCGATCTGCTGGTAATGGCATATCACCGCACCTTCGGACTGCCTGCCACCATTTCACGCTGCTCCAACAACTACGGCCCCTATCACTTCCCCGAGAAGCTTATCCCTCTGATGATCGCAAACGCTCTGGCTGACAAGCCTCTGCCCGTTTACGGCACAGGCGAGAATGTACGTGACTGGCTTTATGTCGAGGATCACTGCAAGGCTATCGACCTTATTATCCACAACGGCAGAGTGGGCGAGGTATATAACATCGGCGGCCATAACGAGATGAAGAACATCGACATTGTTAAGATAATCTGCCGTGAGCTTGGCAAGCCCGAGAGCCTTATCACCTACGTTGCCGACAGAAAGGGTCACGATATGCGCTATGCTATCGACCCCACAAAGATACACAATGAGCTGGGCTGGCTCCCCGAAACAAAGTTCGAGGACGGCATCAAAAAGACCATTCAGTGGTACCTTGACAACAAGGACTGGTGGGAAGAGATAATCTCCGGCGAGTATCAGAACTACTACGAAAAAATGTACGGCAACAGGCAGTGAGGTGCAAAAAATGGGAAAGTTTACTTTTATTGAAACAGGCATCAAAGACCTTTACGTTATCGAGCCTACTGTATTCGGCGATAACAGAGGCTATTTCATGGAGACATACAACGACGAGTTCAAGCCTTATATAAAGCATCTGGACGGCACTCCCGCCGAATTTGTGCAGGATAATCAGTCAAAGTCCAAAAAGGGTGTACTGAGAGGTCTGCACTTCCAGAAGCAGAACCCTCAGGGCAAGCTGGTAAGATGCCTGGAGGGCGAGGTTTATGACGTGGCTGTTGACCTGAGAAAGGGCAGCGAGACCTACGGCAAGTGGTACGGTGTTCTTCTCTCTGAGGAAAACAAGAAGCAGTTCTATCTCCCCGAGGGCTTTGCTCACGGCTTTGTGGTTCTTACCGACACTGCCACATTTGCTTACAAGTGCACACGGCTCTATGACCCCACCGACGAGGGCGGCATCATGTGGAACGACCCCGACATCGGCGTTGACTGGAATATCCCCGCAGATATGGAAATACTTCTCAGCGAAAAGGACAAGAAAAATCCCCGTTTTGCTGACCTGGGCTTTTCATTTTAACGGAGGCTCCGAATGCTGAAAGCTTATTTTCAGACCTTTAAAAAATATAAGGACCTGATAGTATATCTGGCAAAGAACCAGATATCCCTGCGGTACAGAAAATCCTATCTGGGTATGCTGTGGAGCCTGCTCAATCCCCTGCTCACCATGATAGTTCTTACCATGGTTTTTTCCACCATATTCAAGAACCAGATAGAGAACTTCCCCATATACCTGATGTGCGGCAGGCTCTTTTATGACTATAACTCGGAAGCCACAAAGACATCTCTTAACTCGGTGGTGTCAAACTCGTCACTGATAAAGAAAATATACATTCCTAAGTACGTTTTCCCACTTTCAAGCTCCATTGCGGCGCTGGTGAATATGTTCTTCTCACTGCTGGCGCTGATAATCGTTATGTTCTGCACTCATCTGCCCCTGCGGTGGACTATGCTGCTCTTCTGGCTGCCGATGGTGTATGTGTTCGTGTTCTCCACGGGACTGGGACTTGTTCTCTCGGCAATAAACGTATTTTTCAGGGATATCAAGCACCTTTACGGCGTTCTGCTCACAATGTGGCTGTACCTTACGCCTATATTCTACCCCTTTGAGTCTGTGCCCGAAATGGTGCAGAACATAATCCGTCTCAATCCTCTTTATCATTATATTGAGATGTTCAGAGGGCTTATAATATACGGCACTCTCCCCACTCTGCGGGAAAATCTTCTCTGCGGCGGCATGGGCATAGGCATTCTGCTTATCGGCGTGCTGTTCTTCAAGAAGACTCAGGATAGATTTATTCTTCACATATAAGGAGCTTTTCATGGGAAAAGATACTGTTATTGATGTTGACAGCGTTTCCATGGTCTTCAACATCAGCAAGGAAAAGATAGACAGCATAAAGGAATACGCCATAAAAATATTGAAGCATCAGCTCATGTACACCGAGTTCACCGCCCTGAACAACGTAAGCTTCAGCATAAGCAGAGGTGAGGTGGTGGGACTTGTGGGTCTTAACGGCTCCGGCAAGAGCACAATGCTTAAAATAATTGCAGGCGTTATGAAGCCCACCTCGGGAAAGGTAAGCGTAAAGGGCACTGTTGCCCCCCTTATCGAAGTCGGCGCAGGCTTCAACGGCGACCTGAGCGGCAGGGAGAATATCTTCCTCAACGGCTATCTGCTGGGATTTTCTCAGGACTACATCAACGAACATATGCAGGAGATAATCGAATTCTCCGAGCTGGGAGATTTCATTGACGTACCCCTGAAAAACTATTCCTCAGGCATGAAGGCCCGTCTGGGCTTTTCCATTGCCACCACCGTCAAGCCCGAGATACTCATTGTTGACGAGGTGCTGGCGGTAGGCGACTACAAATTCCAGGAGAAATGCCAGAAGCGTATTTCCGACATGATGGCAAACAACACCACGGTGCTTTTTGTCTCCCACTCGATAAATCAGGTAAGAAACCTTTGTACACGGTGCGTATGGCTTGAAAAGGGCAATCTTGTAATGGACGGCCCTACCGACAAGGTATGCGACGCCTATATGAAAAAATAAGCGATGAAAGGATATCTGTAAATATGGAAAACAGCAGACAGCTAAAAGTCCTGGTAACAGGCGCAGGCGGCTATATCGGAAGGTTTGCAGTCAATGCGCTTATGAAAAGGAACTGCTACGTAATTGCGGCTGATATTCGTCCCATCGAAGGCTGCACCGCTTCGGAGCAGATAGTATGCGACATTTTCTCGGGCGATAAGGATATTTTCGCAAAGCTCGGCTCACCCGATGTTCTTCTCCATATGGCATGGCTGGACGGCTTTAAGCACAACAGCCCACGCCACATAGAATATCTCCCCAAGCATATGGAATTTCTCAGGAATATGCTGGACGGCGGTCTAAAGCAGGCTGCGGTAATGGGAACCATGCACGAGGCAGGCTATCACGAGGGTGTGATAGATGAAAACACACCCTGCAATCCCCTGAGCTATTACGGCATTGCAAAGAATGCCCTCAGGCAGGCTATGGCGGTGCTTTTTAAGGATTATCCCGACGCTGTGATGCAGTGGCTGAGAGCTTACTACATCATCGGCGACGATATCCACGGCAACTCCATCTTCTCAAAGATATGCCAGGCGGAAGCTGACGGCAAGGAGACTTTCCCCTTCACATCGGGCAAGAACAAGTATGACTTTATCACCATTGAGGGGCTGGCCGACCAGATAAGCGCTGCCGTTACTCAGAGAGAGGTAACGGGCATCATCAACTGCTGCTCGGGTAAGCCTGTAGCCCTCGCCGACAAGGTGGAGGAATTCATCAAAGAGCATAACTTCAAGATAAAGCTGAACTACGGTGCATTCCCCGACCGTCCATACGATTCACCCGCTGTATGGGGCAGCAGGGAAAAGATAGACATAATACTGAAAAACTGCGGAGAACTTTGATCTGCAAAGCTTGAAAGGAAATTACTGCAAATGAAACGTGCCTGTATCCTGTTCTTTTACGACAAAGACGGCATCGCCGATGAATACAACTTCTACAATCTGAAAGAGCTGCGCACAGTATGCGACTATATTCTTGTGGTCATAAACGGCAAGCTGGCTCCCGAAAGCAGAGACCGCCTTGCGGACGTATGCGATGATATGTTCGTAAGAAAAAACGAGGGCTTTGACGCCTGGGCTTACAAGGACGGCATCGAATATATCGGTTATGACGGGCTGAAGGAATATGACGAGCTTATCCTTACAAACAACACTGTATATGGTCCTCTGCGCCCTCTGAAAGAGTTTTTTGCCGAGGTTGAAAACGTGAGCTGCGACTTCTGGGGACTGCAGATGAGCTACGGCGACCCGGAAGAAAAGGTGTATCTGAACAGGACGCTTCCCTGGGGCTGCCGTCCCGACGCTATAATCAGCAATTTCCGTGTTATCCGCAGCAAATGCCTGCACAGCATTGAATTTGCAAGATACTGGCAGGAGCTTGCACCCGTAAACAACTATACCGACGCTGTTTACATCGGCGAGCTGCAGTTTTCCTATGATATGACCAATGCGGGCTTTGTTTCCTATTCCCTCGACAGGGGCGAGTACAGGGGAGCAAGCCCCTCTCCTACTATCCACAACGCTTATGACCAGATAAGCAGGCTGAAAATTCCTTATTTCAGAAAGAGGATATTCAGCAGCCCTCTCAGCCATTACACCGACTGCATGAACGGCACTGAGCCTGCAAAGGTACTGGCATACGTTAAGGATCACACCGATTATGACACGGATATGATTTGGGAGAACCTTATCAGAACTGTAAACCAGTACGATCTTCACCATATGCTGGGGCTTACAGAGATACTTCCGTATGACCGCAGCAGCCATGTGACAAACAGCAGGATAGCAGTTATTTTCCACGCCTATTACACGGATATTTTCACAAAATATATTCCCTACCTTGAAAGCTTCCCCGCAGGCACGGATATCTATTTCACAGTAGGCTCCGAGGAAAAGGAAAAGCTTTTCAGGGAAATGACTGCGGAGCTTTCCAAAAAATACAAGATAACCTTTATCCCAATTGAAAACACGGGAAGAGACGTTTCCGCTCTGCTTATCGGCGGCAGGGACGTTATCCTGAACGGCGGATATGACTATATATGCTTTATGCACGACAAAAAGGGCATCGGCGCAAGGGGCAGCTACGAATGTGTAGGCTCTGCTTTTTCCGAGACCTGCTTTGACAACACGGCTATTACCTCCGACTATGTAAACAACGTTATTGAGCTTTTTGACACTGACCCACACCTTGGCATCGCTTCTCCTCCTCCACCGACCCATGCCGCATATTTCCGCTTTGCTGACGGCGACTGGGGCGAAAATTATGAGATGGTATGCGACCTTGTGAAAAAGTACGGCTTCAATGTGCCCATAGCCCAAAACAAGCCGCCTGTGGCACCTCTGGGAACAGTCTTCTGGTTCAGGGCAAAGGCTATGGAGAAGCTTGCAAAGATAAACTGGAAGTATTCCGACTTTCCCACTGAGCCCGCTCCCCCTGACGGTTCTATAATGAACGCCATTGAGCGTCTGTATTCCATTGCCGTGCAGGACGCAGGCTATTATCCCGCTACCATAATGAACAGGCAGTATGCCGCATCGGAATTTGCATTTTACAGCCAGACGATGAAAAAATATCATCAGCTGCTTTCACCCGCAGTGGGCTGGGCGCCCAGCTCCACCGCATTCATAAGCGCCTGCCGCTCCTTTGACGGCACTTTCGGAGAAGTCAAAAAGGCAAAAGGTCTGCGTGAGCCGAAAACAACAAGCGGAAAGATATTCGTCCGCCTGAGCCGCTCACGGTTCAAGGACGTTGCCAAAGCCATACTCCCCCACGGCTTATGGGAGGCTATGCGCAAAAAGAAGTGCGAACAGATCGGAGAAAAATACTACAGGATATGATGAAAGGACAATCACAAGATGATAATCCCCTTTATTTTTAATATGTCCACCTATTCGGAAGCGCCATATACTTGGTTTTTCTTCAAGGGTCTGGATATGGCAAAGCATCACGACTGGCCTATAATGGGTCAGGAGATATATGTAAAGTCATCTCTCAAGGACTTTATCAAAATGGGTGAGCGTGCCGCATATGACGCTGATTTTATAAAAGAGCATCTCTGGTATGAAACTCCCCACAGCAAGGATTTCAAGCATTTCAAGGGCTATGCCGTGAATAAAAAGATAATCGACGATCTGGTAAAGGAGACAGGCTCATATCTTGACGCTTATCTGCACATTCTCCGTGCGCCCTATGAGCCGCTTGTGGAGGATATCACAAGGCAGATCGAGGACATAAAGGCAAATTACAGCGAGCCTATCGAGGCTTTCTGCGTGCTGAGCGCAAATCCCAGCCTTTCCGCAGCAGCGGCAAAGTTCAATATCCCCGTGCTTCATTATGAAATGGGCTGCTTCAGAGAGCCTGTTTATATGAAGACCGCTTTTATGGACACCCGGAGCCTGCACGGCGGCAACACCACGGAAGTAAGATTCAAGAAATTTCAGTCCGAGATGAAGGGCTACAGGAACATAATGTCCCCAAAGGAGCTGCTGGCACTGCTGCTGCGCCCCGAAAAAATGGATATGCTGGATAAGTACGGCACAAGGCCCGAGGTAAGATGCGGCGCTGCGCTGGGCTATGCGGTGGTGGAAATATTTCAGGCGCAGTCGGGCTTTAACGACAGCGAGCTGCTGTACAGGCTGGCTCGGAAGTACGGCACCAACAATATGCTCATAAGAATGCACCCCTTTGACCCATACGGCGCTAAATATCCCAAGTATTCAATGTGCGTGGACAAAAAGGATCATTCCACCATTGACTTTATACTTTCCTGCGAGGAGATATTTTCCATAGGCTCAAACGTTTGCGTAGAGGCCATGTTCTGGGGCAGAAAGGCTCACACCATGGTAAAAAGCCCCTCCTATTACGGCTCTGCCCACACGGTGGAGGAAAAGGCTCCCGAGGTTGACCCCATGTATCTGAATTTCTTTGCAATGAACTATCTTATCCCATTCAAGTTCATGATGGACCCCGAATATATCCGCTGGAGGCTTTCAGACCCTTCCGAAAAGGAGATATTTGAAAAGCATCTGGCTGTTCATCTTGCAAACAAAAAGCTGGATATGTCTGTAATGGATCTTCCTGCTTCAAAAAGGCTGAAAGCTTTTAAGGAAGCGAAAGCAGTCTATTAAAAACAAACGGAGGACATAAATAAATGCTTTTTTCATCGCCCATATTCCTGTTTGCATTCCTGCCCGTAACACTGGCAGGATATTATCTGCTGGACAGAAAATTCAAGAACATCTTCCTGCTGATAATGTCCCTTATCTTCTATGCCTGGGGCGAACCTAAGTTCATTTTCATAATGCTCATATCCATTATGGCAAACTGGCTTTTCGGTCTGGCTGTGGATAAATTCAGGGACAACAAGCGTGCGGCTCACGGATATCTTACCCTTATGGTGCTGTGGAACGTGTCGATCTTCTTTGTTTACAAGTATCTGAATTTTACCATAACCAACGTGAATGCGCTGTTCGGCACCACATTCCCGCTGACAAAATTCGTGCTGCCCATAGGCATATCTTTCTTTACCTTTCAGGCGATGTCATATGTTATCGACGTTTACAGGGGCAACGGCTCTGTGCAGAAAAATCCCCTTAACGTGGCGCTGTACATCACTTTCTTCCCTCAGCTCATTGCAGGCCCTATTGTAAGATATGAGACGGTGGCTAATGAGATAAAGAACAGGAAAGAAACTCTCGATGATTTTTCGCTGGGCATAAAGCGGTTCATCTACGGTCTTTCAAAAAAGCTTATACTTTCAAATCTGGCGGCGGCAGCGGCGGACAAGGCTTTCGAGCTGACCGATTATTCGGGCGTATCCGCAGCAATGGCGTGGTTCTGCGCCCTTTGCTACTCGCTCCAGATACTTTTTGATTTCTCGGGCTATTCCGATATGGCAATAGGTCTGGGACTTATGTTCGGCTTTCATTTCAACGAAAACTTCAACTATCCCTACTGCTCGGCTTCCGTTTCCGAGTTCTGGAGAAGATGGCACATTTCTCTGGGAACATGGTTCAGGGACTATGTATATTTTCCTCTGGGCGGTTCAAGAGTAAGCTCCAAGGGCAGACTGGTGTTCAACCTCTTTGTGGTATGGATGCTCACAGGAATATGGCACGGCGCAAGCTGGAACTATGTGGCATGGGGCTTTTTCTACTTCGTGCTCCTTACCTTTGAAAAGCTTACAGGAATACCCAAAAAGCTTGCTCACACATGGCAGAGGGTGCTGTACCGCATATTTACTCTGCTGTGCGTAATGTTCGGCTGGGTAGTTTTCCGTGCGCCGGGACTTAAAATGGGTCTTTCCTATATCCGCTCCATGTTCTGCCTTAACGGCAACGCCTTTGCGGACACAGCATCGCTGAACCTTATTGGCAGCTATGCACTTGTTGCGGTGCTTGGCATCATCTTCTGTATGCCCGTTGCAGGCTTTGTAAGGAAAAAGATACCCGAAAATCCCAAGGCACAGCTGGCGGCAGAGATATGCACAAGGGTCATCTGCCTTGTGCTGCTGGCAATATCCTGCTCATTTGCGGTAAGCAGCAGCTACAATCCTTTCATTTACTTTAATTTCTAAGGGGGAGATATTATGAACAAGAAGCTTAATATAATATTTACCTCCGCATTCTGCGCCGCACTTGTGATACCTGTTATTTCGCTGAATTACGGAAAGCTTACCTCCGATACCGAAAACAGAACGCTGGCGGCATTTCCGAGTGCTCTGGACGAAGACAGGAAGTTCAACAAGGGATTTTACTATGAGCTGGCTGACTGGTTCGAGGATCATCTGGGCTTCCGTGACGATATGATGAAAGTCTATTCAAATATCATGGTAAACGGCTTCGGTCTCAGCTCTTCCGAAAGAGTGGTTTTCGGCAAGGACGGCTGGATGTTCTACACTCCCGACCATAACCTTGAGCTGGTAAAGGGCGGCTATCCCCTTGACGACAAGATGCTTGAGACTATCGCCCACAATCAGCAGAGGATAAACGACTACTACAAGTCCATGGGCAAGGAATATTTTCTTGTTATCACCCCAAGCAAGGCGACTGTATATCCCGAATATATGGCAGACGGCGACTACACTGTGGGAACTACCGCCGCAGATATCCTTACCGATTATATTAAAGCAAACACCGATGTAAAGGTGATAAACGTAAAAGACGGACTTATCCCTGCAAAGGAGCATGGTCAGCTTTACTTAAAGACCGACACCCACTGGAACCAGCTTGGTTCATATAACGCTTACAGCTACATTCTTTCGCAGATGAAAGAATATGGCTGTGATTATGGAGAGCCTGTCAGCGTAACATTCGGTCAGGGCGAATATCAGGGAGAATTTTCCGCAATGCTGGGAAGTCCCGATGTTCTGAAGCCCGAAAAAACGCCTGTGGCAGAGTGGGAAAAATCATCTGAGGAAGTGGCTGAGGGCAGCGTTTATGCCGCTATGAACAGCGTGGTATCTTCAATTTCCGAGATGAACGCTAAGGCATATCCCCCTGCGTATTTTGTGAACGACAGCCTTCCTGAAAGCAGAAAGCTGTATATCTACGGCGACAGCCAGTGGGCGGCTCACAGAAATATGCCCACTTACCTGTGCGAAAACTTCTCAGAGGTAATGAGCACGAGAATACGTTCCGTAAATTACGCTGCCGACAGCGCATATGACCCTGATGTGGTAATTTTCGGCTGCAGCGAGCGTTTTATAGACTCTGTTCTCACCCTTTCGCCAAAGATTCCTGCCGAAAGCTATACCGACAGCGGCGAATATGACGGCTTTGCCACTCTTCCCGCCCAGACCTCAGATGAATGGATAGGCAGCAATGGTATGTGGATAGAAGATCAGGCGGAGGGCAACACAATCTCGCTCAGCAAGGCAAAATCCTATATGGATATGCTGCAGATATCGGGCTGGGCGGCTGATTTTGAATCAGACACACCTCTTACCGACCTTATTGCAGAGGTAAACGGCAAAAAATACCGCTGTTCATACGGCTTTGAGAAAAAAGGCGTTGCCGACAAGTTCGGCGATGGGCTGCTGCGAACTGGCTTTACCCTGTGGATACCGGACGGCATAAGCGCCGGGGACAAGATAACCTTTACCATGGTAAACAGCGGCACGCAGGCGGTTTATGAGCCTGTGACCTACGAATTTACGGAATAATGGAGATAAAAATGGCTGAAAAAAGACTGGGAATTTTCCTGTTCTACGATAAAGACGGCGTTGCCGACAGATATATCGAATATATGCTGAAAGATATCCGCCCCTGCCTTGACAGGCTCATTGTGATTGCCAACGGCAAGGCGGACGAAAATGCTGTAAAGATGTTTGAGAGCATTGCCGACAAGGTGGTAATCCGTGAAAACAAGGGCTTTGACATCGGAGCATGGCAGCAGGGCATAACCGAGATATGCGGCAGAGAGGAGCTTGCAAAATACGACTCCCTCACCCTTTTCAACGACTCTTTTTTCGGCCCCTTTTACCCATTTGCAGACATTTACAAAGAGATGGAGAGCCGCAGCAAGGACTACTGGGGACTGAGCGTTCACGGCGAAGCCAACGGCTCGGGACTGTGCCCCTACGGCTACCGCCCCAGATATATACAGACCTATTTCATGGTATTTGAGAAAGATCTGCTTCACAGCGAGGATTTTTTCAGCTTCTGGGAAAAGCTGCCCGAATTTAAAAGCTACAACGAGCTGGCGGAAAAATTCGTGGCGGTAATGACAATGCACTTCTCCGACCTGGGCTATGAGTGGGACGTTCTCTGCGACACCTCCGACTTAGAGGGCGAGCGCAGCAAGAATTTTGACCAGCACACCTTTAACATCTATGAGCTGGTGGCAAACAGGCGCTTCCCGATTATAAAAAGGCGCTCTTTCCACACGGACAGGGCGGTATATCTGCAGTATTCCAACGGCTCGGAGCTGTTCAGGGCGCTGGAATATATTGAAAAGAACTACGATTATGATATCTCACTGATATTTGAGCATCTGCTGAGGCTTTATGAGCCTGAGACGCTGAAAAACTCCCTTTGTCTCGATTATGTGCTTCCCGACATTGGCAGCACTGAGCTGAAAAAAGGTGAAAGCGCTGTGATAGCTCATCTGGTATATGATGATATGTTTGAAAGGTACGGACATTATCTCAAAAATATCCCTGCGGAGACGGATATAATCATCACCACCAACACCCCCGAAAAGGAAGCACGGCTGAAAGAGCTTTACGGGGATATAGCTTCAGTGCGGCTTGTGACCAACCGAGGACGGGATATGTCCGCACTGCTGGTTGGGTGCAGGGATATTCTGATGAAGTACGAATTTCTCTGCTTCGTTCACGACAAGAAAAGCTCGCAGAAGGAATTTGCTTCCGTGGGCGCTGAGTTTGACCGCCTGAACTGGGAAAATATGCTCCACAGCGAGGGGTATATCAGGAACATTATAGGACTGTTCAAGGCACACAGCTACCTTGGAATGCTCTCACCTTTCGGCGTTGACCACGGCTCATATTTTTATTCCAGCGTTGACTACTGGACAGTGTGCTATGACGTTTCCTGCGCTCTCGCACAGCGCATAGGCATAAAAACTCCCGCAAAGGACAAGCAGCCCCTTGCTATAGGCACCTGCTTCTGGTGCAGGGCAAGCGCAATGAGGGCGCTTTTCGAAAATGACTTCACATATGAGGATTTCCCTGCCGAGCCTGCTGACGGCGACGGCACGTTCAGCCACGCTGTTGAGCGGCTTCTCCCCTATGCGGCCGCAAACAAGGGCTGCGTTACGGGCTGGGTATATAACACGGAATACGCTCGCACGGAGCTTACAAACCTGCGGTACATGACCGACAGCACTGCAAAGGCGCTGTCAAAATACTCGACGGTAAGCTTTGCAAACTTCCGCAGCTATATCTCATCGCTGGGAAAGCTTTCGGGAAGCTCCGCCACACAGCTTTCCATGGGCGAGCGTGCAAAGAAAGCCAAAAAGAAAAATGAACTGCGGCTGAAGCTCAGGAACATGACCCCTGAATTTGCTCTGAAAATTTACCGCAGGATAAAGTACAGATAAATCGAAAGGACACATATGGCCGCTGATAATTTTGAAGCTCTGCTTGAATATGCTTTTGCAAACTGCCCAAAGGGCGAGGAAAACTCATGGGCATATAATGCTTCATGCTCTGCTCTGGCGGAAGAGCTTTGCACGGAGGCGGGCAATGCGGCTCAGCTGTTATCGGGCGGATATGAAAATATTCTTGAAATAAACGGTCATTACGGCGCATTTACGGCGGTTCTGGCGAAAAAATGCCGCAGGCTTGTAACTGCAGACAAAAGCGAAGCCTGCCGCAGGCTTATAAAGCTCCGCTGCCCCGAAGCTGAGGTCACGGGAGATATCCCCGATGAAAAGTTTGACCTTATCTGGATAAACGGCGCTGATGATGCGCTTGAAAGCTCCCCCGCAGAAATGTTCCGCAGCCTGAAAAACATGCTCACGGACAAGGGCGGGATGATAATGCTGCTGCCAAACGGAAAGGAAAGCGGCGGTTATGACCCAATCAAAACGGCGGAAGATATCGCTTCCGTAAGCGAAGCAAGCGCATATGTGCAGATAATATATCCATACCCCAAGCTTAAAGGGGCTATGTTTTTCTTTTCGGAAAAGCGGCTGCCAAAGGAAAGCGAGCTGTATTTTGACCCTGCGCTTTGCGGCAAGGGCGCTGTTCTTGACGATATTTTCATGCTTATGATACGACGTGAAAAGCCCGAGAGCGAATGTATTTTCAGCAAAATGTCGTTTTCACGGAAACCACAGTTTCGCATAAGGACGGATATCATTGAAGAGGGCGGAAAGCTTTATGCCGAAAAAACAGCTCTGCCTGAAAGCATAGAGCACGTAAACAGGCTCATGCGCTCATACAATGAGCTGTCGGGCATATTCTCAAAGGGCATTATTTCCATTGATCGCTGCGAAAAAATATCCGAGGGACGTGTCAGGTTCGATTTTGAAGAGGGCAGGGAGCTTTTTGACATCATTGCGGAGGAAATGGTCAATGATGAAAAAGCCTGCGAACACATTTACCGCTTTGCGGAAAATCTGAAAGCAAGGGCGACGAAGAAATTCCATTTCACCGAGGATTTTTACAAAGTGTTCGGAAAAGGGCTTAAATGCACTGATTTTTACACCATGCCCTACACGGATATCGACCTGTGCTTTGACAACATTATCGTGAACGGCGGTCAGGCTGTGACGGATTACGAGTTCTGCACCGATTTCCCCGTTCCCGTGGATTTTGTGATCTTCCGCTCGGTGTTCTATCTTTTCAGGAAAATGCAGAACGGAAGTGCCGAAACGGAAGAAAAGGTTTATGCTCATCTTGGGATCGACAGGCACATTGACGCTTTCAGGCGCATGGAATACAACTTCCAGAAGCACATCACAGGGGGCAGCACATATTTTTCCGATGTTATGGCAAGGTGCAGGGAAAATGACTATCCCCCCGAAAAGGCTCTGAAAGTGCTGAAAAATATCGGCAGGAAAGCCATAAAATGAAAAATTTGCCGAATATTGCGTATTATTTTCTATCCCCATTATGTTGACAGAAAACGCAAAAAGGTGTATTATTATATTGAGTATATGTGTTTTTTCGTATAAATGAAAATAATATAGATATAGACTTACTGATAGAAGATAGGAAAGGTGGCCATATAAATGAGCTTAAAGGATAACTTCAACCAGGCCGTCAAAGACTTTCTGAAAAAAGACGGCATGGTGGGCGATGACCCTTTCAAAGGCTCCGTAAATACAACTCAGGAAGACCCCTCCCGCAGCCGGAACAGCTACGGAACTTCATATTCGGACAACCTGCGTGCCGCCGCAAGCAGCTACAGGCAGGACCCCTTTGCTGAAAATGACTTTGACGCTCCCGAGGACACTCCTGCGGGTACATATGTTCCCCCAAGGCAGCCCTCCGGCGGATATACTCCTCCCACAGGCAACTCGTTCAGAGGCGGCAGACCTCCCGAAACGCCCTATTATGAGACTGAGGAGACAACTATCATCTCCCGCAACACTCGCATCAGCGGTGACATAAGCTCTTTTGCCAACGTGAACGTTGAAGGAAGCGTTCAGGGCGATATCAGGCTCACAAAGAATATTTCCGTCTCGGGCAAGGTGGTAGGCAACATCGAGTGCAACAATGCCGTTATGGCTGGCGCTCAGATGCAGGGCTGCATCACCTCCAAGGGACAGGTGCAGATGGATCACGACAGCGTTCTGCTGGGTAATATTGACACCCAGTACCTTGACCTTAACGGCAGGATAAAGGGAAATGTGGAGGTCGGCGGCAAGGCTGAGTTCAAAAACGACGCAGTTATTGTTGGCGACATCACCGCTTCCACCATCTCCGTTATCGACGGAGCCGTTATCAAGGGCTATGTAAACACGACATTCATGCAGGAAAGCACCACAAACGTGTTCCCCGACGCAATCGTAGTAGGCGAATAATTTATCTCGGCGCAATTCTCTTTGAAAGGACTGTTCTTCAATGCCTCAGAATGACATTCTGAATAATAATGGTACAAATTTCGACGACTTTGAGCTTCCCCCTCTCCCCAAGCGCCCCGCAAAGAATATCGACGGCACCGACGCCGATTCAGCTAAGACTGTAAAGCCTGTGGTAAGCGTGGGTGTAGCTGATAACGAGCTTCCTCCGCTTCCCGAAAAGGCTGTAGATAACTCTCTGGACGCTATAACCGATATCCCCGACAACAATGAGCTTCCTCCCCTCCCCGAAAAGACTGTGGATAACTCTCTTGATGCCATAAGCAATATCCCCGAGGCTTCTCTCCCCGATGCGGACGAAAAGAAGCACGAAGTGGACAAGGTAGAGGAAATAGACCTGTCAGGCGATGATTTTGAGCTTCCTCCAATGCCCGAGCGCCCCAAGCCCGAGACTGAGAATGAAGAAGAGATCCAGATATATGACACAAAGGCTGAAGAGGCTGCCGAAAAGGCAAAGGCAGATGAGGAAAAGTTCGTCTTTGAAGATGATTATGATGCTGATCTTGACCATATAAGCACCGACAGCATTATCCTTGAGGATCTTACCGATCACGTTGCGCCTATCCGCACAAGAGAAGAGGAAAGCGCAAGGAACATCAAGGAAAAGATAAAAATGGACGACCTGGAAATGGAAATGGGTCCCGCTCCTATTCTGGAAGATCTGAGCGATGAATATGCCGCTCCCCAGAAAAAGGCTGAGTCGCTGGTTGACAGAGATCAGCTTGACAGCGACGAGAAGCGTGTGCTCAAGCAGCGCCTTGAAGAAGACCTGAGCAAGCGCCCCGAGAACTTCAACGCCCGTGCCAGCAAGAATATGTACAACCGCCTTATGGAAGAAAAGAAGCTGAAGATCGCAAAGAAGGGCTTCGGCATCTCGCTTATCCCCATTGCAATGGGGCTCGGCTCCGCAGTTATCTCCGCAATATTCCTTAACTGGGGTTCGTATCTGTTCTTCCAGTACGTGGCTGTGTTTATGATAGTTGGCGCACTTATGCTGTTTATAAAGTCAAAGCACGTAAAAATGCTCTCCATAGCAATGTATGCGGTAAGCCTGCTGCTTTATGTAGGCGTGGGACTGGGACTTTACGTTGTAAAGGGCAATAACGACATAATCCATCTGGTAACATCTGTACTCGCTTCCGGACTGAACATTGTGTCTATTGTTATACTTACAAAGAGCGAAGCGGTAAATACATATTATTCCAGCGATTTTAAAAAGAAATAATGTCATATAAGCACGAAAAAGCCCGAGAGATGATCTCGGGCTTTTTTTGGGGGCAGATGTTTAAAAAGGGCGGTGCAAGCCTTATGTTGATATCTTAAAATTTAATGCACAATTTTATAAATTTGCTTGCTAATACTAAGCACCAATTAAAAACTATGATAGATTTACAATATAAGTGCAACACATGGAAAAAATAATGACACATAAAGCAACTCGTGTTATAATGGGAGTAACCACACAACCACAAACAGGAGGAGCAATATGTGTCATTACACTCATTTTAGCACAGAAGAACGGGAGTTGTCAAGAGTTTTGAAAGCCCAGGGATTCAGCATTCGGGTAATTGCCCGAATGCTGAATCGGTCGCCGTCCTCGGTGAGTCGAGAGTTTCGCAGAAATTGTTATGCCAATGGCGAATATGCCGCACATCATGCAGATAAGCTTTACCGAAAGAGAAGAAAAAACTGTGGCAGAAAGCCCAAACTCAAAGAAGGACCGGCACGTGATTATGTACTCGAAAAGATGTCATTAAGGTGGTCTCCCGAGCAGATCGCCGGTCGTTCCAAGCTTGACAATGAGCCATTCGGCATTTCATTTCCAACCATTTATCGTGCTATCGATTCCGGTGTTTTGCCCCCTCAGCTTAAGAAAATTATGCGTTTCAAATGGCAACACAAGAAGTGCAAAGGCGAGGATAAGCGTGGCAAAATCCCCGATACTACGCCAATCAGTAAACGTCCTGCCGGTGCAGAAAATCGTACCCGCTTTGGTCATTGGGAAAGTGATACTGTTCTTGGAATGCGTAAAACAGGCTGTTTCGGCACTCATGTTGAACGCAAGTCCGGTTATCTTGTTGCTTTCAGAATCAATGACAGGCAGGACAAGGCGTTCAATATAGCAACTATTAAAGCCTTTTCAGCTATTCCCGATAAGTTGAAGAAAAGCTTTACTGTAGATAACGGCAAGGAATTTGCTGCTCACAAGGAACTGTCTGAAGCAACAGGTATGAATGTGTATTTCTGTGACCCTTATTCTCCTTGGCAGCGTGGCACGAATGAAAACACCAACGGTCTGCTGCGGCAGTTCTTTCCAAAAGGTACTTCCTTTGCTGATGTTACCGATGAAGATCTACAGCACTTTGTTGATATGATTAACAATCGTCCGAGAAAACGTCTCAATTTCCTTACTCCCTTTGAGGTGCTCAAAAAATTTTTTCTCTGATTTTGTTGCACTTGACTTGACAATCTATCATACAAAAAATCGAGCATAATCTTGCGTATATGGATTATGCGATGATTTTTTGTATATAGTTTTATTGGTGATTAGTATTATTACTTTATCGCTTCTGCAAGGCTCTTGGTGAATGAGCCGACAGGCTCGGGAGAATTTACTCCGTTTTCTTCCATTATCCTTACAACCGCACTTCCTACTATTACTCCATCACAATAGGAAGCCATTTTCTTCGCCTGCTCAGGTGAGGATATTCCAAATCCTACACAGCAGGGGCAGGACGCATTCTCTCGGATTATGCCGAAGAACTTATCAAAATCGGTCTGAAATTCCGATCTAACTCCCGTTACGCCGTTGGAGGACACGCAGTAAAGAAATCCCGTTGAATCGGAAGCTATTCTCTTTATGCGCTCATGGGAAGCGGGTGAAACAAGATTGATGTTGTGTACGCCGTACTGCTCTGCATAGGGAAGTATCTCCTCACGCTCCTCATAGGGCATATCGGGGACGATAACGCCGTCAACACCCTTTTCCCTGCAGAGTGAGAAAAACTTCTCTGTGCCGTAAACGAAAATGGTGTTAAGGTACATCATAAGGATAAGTGGCTTGTCGGTCTTTTCTCTTATTCTATCCACTGCGCCGAATATCTTGTCAAGCGTGGTGCCGCCGTTCAGCGAGCGCAGTGAGGACTTCTGAATGGTAACGCCCTCGGCGATAGGGTCTGAAAAAGGCACGCCCAGCTCGATGATATCTGCGCCGTTTTCAAACATGGAAAGGGCGGTGCTTACGGTGGTGTCCATATCGGGGTCGCCTGCGGTGATAAAGGTTATAAGAGCCTTGGAGCCGCTCTTTTTAAGCTCTTCAAAGCATTTGTCTATACGGTTCATATTTCCTGACCTCCATTATGAGTTCTTGATATCATGGCCTCTGTAGCGGGCTACGGAGTAAACGTCCTTGTCGCCTCTGCCTGAAAGGTTGATAACGATTATCTTATCCTTGCCCATTTCGGGAGCGATCTTCATAGCTGCGGCTACGGCGTGGGCTGACTCTATTGCGGGGATAATGCCCTCGGTCTTTGAGAGATATTCAAAGGCGGTAACTGCCTCTTCATCGGTTATTGCGACATAATCTGCTCTGCCTGTTTTCCAGAGGTTTGCGTGCTCAGGGCCTATTCCGGGGTAGTCAAGACCTGCGGAAATGGAGTAAACGGGAGCTATCTGACCATATTCATCCTGGAGGAAGATGGACTTCATTCCGTGAAATATGCCCACGCTGCCGCAGGAAAGCGTAGCAGCGGTATCGGCTGTGTTTATTCCTCTGCCTGCGGCTTCTGCGCCCACAAGTCTTACGGAGGTATCGGGGATAAAGTCATAGAAAGCGCCCATTGCATTGGAGCCGCCGCCTACGCAGGCAACCACGCAGTCGGGAAGTCTGCCTTCCTTTTCCATCATCTGACGCTTTATTTCCTCGCCGATTATCTTCTGGAAGTCTCTTACCATTTCGGGGTAAGGGTGGGGACCCATTACGGAGCCGATGCAGTAGAATGTGGTCTCGATATTGGTGCACCAGTCACGCATAGCCTCGTTGATAGCATCTTTAAGGGTAGCTGTGCCGCTTTCAACGGGAACGACCTTTGCGCCCAGCAGCTCCATGCGGTAAACGTTCAGGGACTGTCTTTCGGTATCCTCTCTGCCCATATACACGCAGCATTCAAGGCCCATAAGGGCGCATACGGTAGCGGTGGCAACGCCGTGCTGACCTGCGCCTGTTTCGGCAATGATACGCTTCTTGCCCATACGCTTTGCAAGAAGTATCTGACCAAGAACGTTATTTATCTTGTGAGCGCCTGTATGGTTAAGGTCCTCACGCTTGATGTATATTTTTGCGCCGCCCAGATCCTCGGTCATATGCTGGGCATAGTACAGCATTGAAGGGCGGTTTGCATAGTCACGGTAAAGGTCAGCCAGCTCTTTCTGGAACTGGGGGTCATTCTTGTACTTGTCATAAGCCTCTTCCAGCTCATGTACGGCGTTCATAACAGTTTCGGGAACGTACTGTCCTCCGAACTCGCCGAATCTTCCGATCTTGCTCATATCATAATTTCCTTTCGTTGTATATTTCCATAATGCGCTTTATTTTTTTCCTGTCCTTGACACCGTCGGTCTCGGTTCCGCCCGAGATGTCGATATTCTGCGAAACGGTGAGCATATCCGCCAGATTTCTTTCGTTTATGCCCCCTGCCAGAAAATAGGGAAGATGTATCTCCGCATTTTTTATCACATCTATGTTGCACAGCTTTCCTGTGCCTCCTGCCTGACCCTTTACAAAGCTGTCCAGCAGGAGATATTTGCAGCCAAGCTCTTCGGCACGGTAGATATCCTCCGGGCTCTGCACACGGACGGCTTTCCACAAATCAGTGTCATGCCCCAGAGCCTTTATGTAAGCCCTGTCCTCGCTGCCATGGAGCTGGATAACGTCCAGCCCTATGCTTTCAGCCGCCCTTTTTACGGTATCAACGGGAGTATCAACAAAAACTCCCACCTTTTTTATGCGGCTGTCAAGGTTTCGGGATATCCGTGCGGCAAAGTCGATATCGACTGTACGCCTGAAGCCCTCTGCAAGGATATAGCCCACAAAATCGGGGAGAAATTCGTTTGCGTAGGCGATATCCTCCTCACGCCTCATTCCGCAGAGCTTAATCATACGCCCTCCCTGAGAGCTGCCATGCAGTCGGGAATGCCTGCAAGTCCGCTTCTCATAAGCGTCTCGCCGATAAGCACAGCGTCTGCTCCGCAGCTCTTGGCAAATCTCATATCGGCGTTGTCCTTTATACCGCTTTCGCAGACAAAGACTGCATTTTCGGGCACAAGCGCCGAAAGTCTCTTTGTGTTTTCGAGGGACACCTCAAAGGTCCTGAGATTGCGGTTGTTCACGCCTATGATGCCAAAGCCTGAACTCACAAGGCGCCTGACCTCGTTTTCATCATGCGCTTCGCCCAGAACGTCCAGTCCCAGGGACTTTGCAAGGTCAAAAAGCGTTTTGAGTCTGTTATCGTCAAGGACTGCCGCTATGAGCAGAACTGCGTCCGCTCCCAGCGCACGTGCCTCATATATCTGGTACTCATCAAAGATGAAATCCTTGCGCAGAACGGGGATCTTGACATTTTCAACTATTTCCCGCAGATATTCGGAGGAGCCTTGGAAGTAATGCTCCTCGGTAAGGCAGGATATTGCCGCAGCGCCTGCCTTTTCATATGCAGCTGCGATCTTAACGGGGTCAAAATCAGGTTGGATAAGTCCCTTTGAGGGGGAAGCTTTTTTCACCTCGGAGATGACCGAAAGTCCGTTTGACCTTAGCGCCCTGCCGAAGCCCTTTGGAGCGGGAGCTATATCCGCAAGCTTTTTCTGCTCTTCAAGGGATATGCGGCTCTTTTCGGCAGCAAGCTGAATTTTTCTTTTTTCGATTATTTCATCAAGTATCATAATTTATCCTTTTAAGAATTGGTAAAATCCTTCATTTCGTAGAGCTTATCATATGCCTTGCCGCTGTCTATCATCTCTGCGGCAAGCTTTACGCCGTCAGCTATGGTGGCTGCCTTGCCTGCGCAGTAGATTGCGCAGCCTGCATTCAGCAGAACGGTATTTCTTCTTGCGCCCTTATCCTTGCCTGTAAGGATATCAAGGGTCATCTTGGCATTTTCCTCGGGTGTGCCGCCCTTTAAAACATCGGCTGTGCAGTATTCAAATCCGTAGTCGTGGGGGTCAATATCATAAGTGGATATCTTTCCGTCCTTTACCTCGCAGACATGGGTCTTGCCTGTCATGGTTATCTCGTCCAGTCCGTCGCTGCCGTTGACTACCATTGCGCCCTTGATTCCGAGCTTTATGAGCACGTTTGCCATAAGGGTCAGGATGCTTTCATCATAAACGCCCAGCACTATATAATCTGCAAGAGCGGGGTTTGTGAGAGGGCCTAAGATGTTGAAGAATGTGCGGCAGCCTATTTCCTTTCTTACGGGAGCCACAAATCTCATTGCGCCGTGGAACACCTGAGCAAACATGAATGCGATGCCTGTGGTCTCAAGGCACTTTGCTGCCTTTTCGGGAGAGGTCTTGATGTTCACGCCCAGAGCGTCAAGGCAGTCGGCTGCTCCGCTCTTGCTGGAAGCGGCTCTGTTGCCGTGCTTTGCAACGGGAATGCCTGCGGCTGCGATAACAAAGGAGGAGGTGGTGGAGATGTTGAAGGTTCCTGCCATATCTCCGCCTGTGCCTACGATGTCGATAGCGGAGCGGAAGCCCTCGATAACGGAAGCCTTGCTTCTCATGCCCTTGGCAAAGCCTGTTATCTCGTCGATGGTCTCGCCCTTCATTCTCATGGCAACCAGGAATGCGGCTGTCTGAGCGGGTGTGGCAGCGTCGCCCATGATGATGTTCATGGCGCTGTAAGCCTCGTCCTCAGTGAGATCCTTGCGGTCAACTGCCATGGCGATGTACTTTTTAAGGGAAGTTCTCTTATCCATGGGAATTGCAGGAACTGCGCCCTCAACCTTTACGCCCACAACGTTTGTAAGGAAGTTGGAGAGAATGTTCACGCCCATCTCCGCAAGAATAGACTCGGGGTGGAACTGAACGCCGTAAATGGGATATTCCTTATGAGCCACTGCCATTATCTCGCCATTGTCGGTCTCGGCTGTTATTTTAAGGCAGTCGGGAAGCGAGCTTCTTTCAATGATAAGGGAATGATATCTTGCGCAGGAGATTTTTTCGGGAAGTCCCTCGAAAATGGGGCAGGTATTGTCAAGCCTGATAAGCGAAGCCTTGCCGTGCATAGGCTTTTCGGCTCTTACTACCTTTCCGCCGAATGCCTCTCCGATGGACTGATGACCGAGGCAGATGCCCAGAATGGGGAGCTTTCCGGCAAAATGCTTTATAGCCTCAACGGAAATGCCTGCGTCCTTGGGATAAGAGGGGCCCGGAGAGATGACCAGTGCTTCGGGGTTCATCTTCTCTATCCCGTCAATAGTAATCTCGTCATTTCGGTAAACCTTTATATTGTTGTAAAGACTTGCCATTGCCTGATAAACGTTGTAAGTAAAGCTGTCGTAATTATCTATCATAACGATCATATCAAACACCTCTTTCAATTACATCTGTGCTGCCTGTTCAAGTGCGTTTATTACCGCCGCAGCCTTGCGCTTGGTCTCTTCAAATTCACTTTCGGGGCTGCTGTCATATACTATTCCTGCTCCTGCCTGAACGTAAGCCTTGCCGTTTCTGAAAAGCACCGTTCTTATGGCGATGCAGGTATCTATATCTCCGTTCCATGCCATGTAGCCGACTGTTCCGCCGTAAAGTCCACGCTTTACGTTTTCAAGGCTGTCGATTATCTCCATTGCCTTTACCTTGGGCGCTCCGGAAAGGGTGCCTGCGGGGAGGACGGACATCAGCGCATCAACGGCGGTCTTGTCCTCTTCAAGCTGACCCTCAACATCGGAAACAAGGTGCATTACCTTGGAATAGCGCTCAACTCTCATAAAGTCGGTGACTTTTACCGTTCCGGGCTTACATACCCTGCCCACGTCGTTTCTGCCAAGGTCAACAAGCATTGTATGCTCTGCCCTTTCCTTGGGGTCGGTGGTGAGGAGCTTTTCGTTCTCGATATCCTTTTCGGCTGTTGCGCCTCTGGGATATGTGCCTGCGATAGGCTTGTTGAGCACCACGCCGTCGGTAACGCTCACCAGCATCTCTGGGGAAGCTCCCGCAATGCAGTAATCCTTGTGATCAAAGTAGTAAAGATAAGGCGAAGGGTTTGTGGAGCGGAGCATTCTGTAAACGTCAAACGGCTCGGGGGGATTTTCTGCCTCAAAGCGCTGGGAAATAACTATCTGGCTGATATCGCCGCCGATGATATGCTCTCTGCACTTTTCCACCATCTTGCAGAACTCTTCCTTTGTGTAGTTGGAATTTACTTTGAGCTTTGCGGGATTGAGAATCTTGGGAGCAGGCTCGGGAGTGTATCTGCAAAGGAGCTTGCCAAGCTTATCGGCACGCTTTTCAAGCAGCTCATAGTAGCTGTCAGCTGCCTTATCAAAGCTTTCTCCTGATTTTTCTGCCAGAGCCGTTATCTCTTCCTTATCCATGTTAAGGATTATCACCGCTCTGTTGGAAAGGTGGTCATAAGCCACTATCTCGTTATAGATGAACATATTCGCATCGGGCATTCCCAGATCATCGTCGGGGACATTTGTAAGGCGCTTTTCATAATATCTCGCCATATCGTAGCCGAAGTATCCGATAAGTCCGCCTGTGAGCTTGGGACGACCCACGAACTTAGGTGACTTGTATTTTTCCATAAGTCCAGAGAAAAGCTTGATGGGGTCGGAAGCGTCTGTCGATTCTTTTCTTCCGTCTGTGTAAATAAACTCAGCCTTTTTGTCCTTTACCCTTATCTCTGCCTTGGGGTTAAGACCGATGAATGAATATCTGCCCCAGCGGTTGGAGTTATCGACTGATTCAAGGATAAAGCAGTTTTCGTAGTTTTCCTTTAAAATAGAAAACATTCTTACGGGTGTGAAGCTGTCGGTAAGAAGCTCATAGAACATGGGAACCGTGCCGTAGCTTTTCAGATATTCCTTTGTTTCACTGACTGACGGATAGAACATAAAAACGACCCTCTTTCTGATATTGGCGGCAACAAAAAATCCGCCGCCTCTTGAAGCCTTAAAACTTCAAGGGACGACGGATAATATCCACCGTGGTGCCACCCTAATTCGCCTTATCATCGGATAAGACCTTAACGGGTACAAGCGTTTGCAATAAAAAAGCACTACCAATATGGTAATGCTGCACTTTGCCTATAAAATAACAAGTACGCAGCTTACGCATCAATACCCTTTCCCTTTACGCAGGAAATACGGCTCAGGCTACTATTGAAGCATATCTGCCCCAAATTCACCCTGCTCCTCACAAATCCATTCGCATTTACCGTTCGTACCGCACTTCCACCAATGTGCAGCTCTCTGTGCCGCCGTTATAAATGTTACTTGCTTTTGTTCACAGGATTTATTATTAACTTTAAGCACAGTATAGCACTATGATTTTCGTTTGTCAAGGGGTTAACAGAAATTTAACATTTGCTTTCTTCAAAAAAATCCCGCACATCACTGATATGCGGGACAAATATCATCAGCCCAGTCTGAGCATTTCATCAATGCAAACCTTAGCCTTTGCAATAACATCATCGTCAAGAACTATCTCCTCGCCGTCAGTGCCCTCGAGGCAGTGGAGAACGTCGGTGATGTTGGTGATCTTCATATTGTGGCACACGCAGTCCTTGGAAAGGGCGTAGAACATCTTGTCGGGGCAGTCGATGCTCAGGTGCTGAACTATGCTGTTCTCGGTACCGATGATAAAGGACTTCTCCTTGCTGTCGATAGCGTACTTCATTATCTCGGTGGTGCTTCCCGCAAAATCGGCAGCCTCAACTACCGCAGGCTGGCACTCGGGGTGGACAAGCACGGGAGCGCCGGGGTGAGCTGCTCTTGCAAGCTGGATATCACGGACAGTAAGGCGTGCATGAGTGGGGCAGCCGCCGCTTATGAGCTTGAACTGCTTTTCGGGAACCATTTTCCGGATATAGCTGCCAAGGTTGCAGTCGGGAATGAACAGAATCTTGTCGGCGTCCATATTTTTGATTATCTTCACTGCGGAGGAAGATGTAACGCACACGTCGCAGAGAGTTTTCAGCTGGGCTGTGGTGTTGATGTAAGCCACTACCTTATAATCGGGATATCTCTCCTTGAGCTGAATGAGCATATCGGGGTCAAGCTGGTCTGCCATGGGGCAGCCTGCCTCGGACTTGGGAAGATATACCTTTTTCTCGGGGGAAAGTATCTTGCAGGTCTCCGCCATGAAGCGGACGCCGCACATAATAACATTTTCGCAGTCGGTTTTTGCTGCCTTTACAGCCAGACCGAAGGAATCGCCTGTGAAGTCTGCGATCTCCAGAATATCGTGGGACTGATAGCAATGAGCAAGAATACAGGCATTTTTCTCTTTTTTAAGTTTCAGTATTTTTTCCTGAATGTCCTTTATCATGATATGTAAGCCGACCTTTCCGATTAAAATGGTATGTTTGGCGGTAACGCCATCCGCCCGAATATGACAAAATATAAGGTTATTATACCATTAAATCCGCTTTATTTCAATAGAAATCCATATATTTTATTTTACAGACTATTTACGAAAACGGCGCTTAAAAATGTAAAAACAGCACAAAACGGCGAAACAAAATGGGCGGCTGCATATGCGGCCGCCCATTTTGTGGTGGGTAAAAAAATATTGTCATTACAGTTCAGCAATTTTGTCACTGCACCTGTCGCCCATGATGTCATTATCAAATGTCTTATCCTGATGTCTGAATATATTATAACATAATAAATCCATTCTGTGAATGCTTTTTTGCTGATTTGCCCTGAAATTCTATCCGATAGGCATTATTTGTTACAAATATATTTCTGCAGATCACATTATTCCTTGCCAACAGCATTTCTGAGGGCACGAAGCTCCTCTGCGGTAAGCTCTCTCCATGCGCCGGGCTTGAGCATTCCCAGCTTTACGGGGCCGATGGAAGTGCGGCGAAGTCTTACTACTTCCAGTCCCACAGCCTCGCACATACGTCTTATCTGCCTGTTTCTGCCCTCGTGAATGGTTATTCTCATAACGCTTCTCTCGGGAGTATCAAGCTCCACGCTTACGGTGGCGGGGAGAGTTTTTCTGCCGTCCAGCTCAACGCCGTCGGTAAGGGATACTATCTGATCGTCGGTTATCTTGGAATGAACGGTGACACGGTAGGTCTTGCTTATATGGCGGCTGGGGTGCATGATATCGTTGGCAAAGTTGCCGTCATTGGTGAAAAGAAGCAGTCCCTCGGAGTTGCGGTCAAGCCTTCCCACGGGATATACACGCTCGTCAACGCCTGTAAGCAGCTCGGTAACGCACTTTCTGTCCAGCTCGTCTGCCATGGTGGTAACATATCCACGGGGCTTGTTGAGCATAATGTATATTTTTCTGCGCTTCTTGGTGTAGCGGACTCTCTCGCCGCCTACCATGATAACGTCACGCTCGTTTGCCTTGTCGCCCAGCTTTGCCTTTCTGCCGTTGACATATACCTCGCCTGCGCTGATAAGCTCCTCCGCTTTTCTGCGTGAACAAACTCCGCTGTCGGAAAGTATTTTCTGCAAACGTATCTTTTCCATATCATTCTCCATTTCTCCGTCTCCCGACGGGTCAGCTGCTCAGCTGAACAGCAATTCCTTTATTTTATCGGTTATCAGCTCCGAAAAGCTCTTTTTATGAGGCTTGCCCTTTTTCACAGCTGCGTCCTCAGCCGCAATGAGGGGTATCCTGTCTATCTCCCTGCTGCCGTCAAGAAGCACCAGCTCGCCGACATTATGCCCTTTTTCAACGGGGGCATATATCATGCGGGGAACGGTTATCTTCCATGAAATACTTGGCGTTATGCCGTTTATCACGGGGCACATGGGAGTTCTTTCGGGTACGAGCCGAAGTTCGTCCTTTTCGCTTCCCACAAGGCAGGCGGTGTAATAATCATCGGCTTCCAGAGGAACGCACTTTACCCGCGAAAAGCCGTAGTTCAGCATTTTTTCGTGGTCGTTCCAGTCATCGGGTGCGTTCAGGGTCACACAGATAAGGGTAACGCCGTCTCTTTCCGCCGCCGAAACAAGGCAGCGCCCCGCTTCATCGGTAAAGCCCGTTTTCACGCCGACGCAGCCCTCATATCTTGTCAGCAGCTTGTTTGTATTGGCAAGCCACCTGTCATAGGGCGGATCACCAAAAGCAAGCTTTATGGACTTTTGCGAGCATATGGCTCTGAAATCATCGTTTTTCAGGGCAAATGAGGTCAGCTGCGCCATATCATACGCTGTGGAATAATGCTCATCATCATGAAGCCCCGAGGGAGTGACAAAGTGGGTATTTTTCAGCCCCAGCCGTGACGCTTTGGCGTTCATCATGTCGGCAAAGCCTGCCATGCTTCCGCCAACCTTTACCGCTGCGCAGTTGGCTGCGTCGTTGCCCGAGGGCAGCAGCATTCCTATGCACAGGTCACGCTTGGAAACAATATCCCCCTCCATAAGTCCCATGGAGGAGCCTTCGGTTTTTACAGCTTCGCTGTCAACGACGAACTCGCTGTCAAGATCGCCGCTTTCAAGCGTCAGCAGAACTGACATTATCTTTGTGGTGCTTGCCATTGGCAGCTTTGCGTTCTCATTTTTGCCGAACACAACTCTGCCCGTGCCTGCTTCAATGACCACAGCCGCCTTTGCGGACACCTGCGGTTCATTTTCCACAGCAAAGCATCCGCCTGAAAGCGTGAAAACAAACACTGCCACAGCTATAAGGCAGCATAACTTTTTCATAAACATTCCCCCAAAAACAGTCTTTACAGACTATTTTATGCAGGGGAAAATAATATCAGTCCTCAAAATCGAAATTGATGCCGTCGGTCATGTTGTCATCTGCCACCATTTCCTCGGGAAGCTCGATATCGTCGGTATCGCCCGCAGCGCCTGCGTCGGACGCTACTGAGCCTGATACAGCCCTTTTATCGGCAGCGGCGGGCTTATCCTTTTTGAACAGGTTTGCCACCTTGTTGAACACCTCGGGAACCATATTTACGATAGCGGAAGATGTGGAAACGTCCAGATTCATCTGCATGAGCTGAACTTCGCCGTTTGAGATGACCAGAAAGCCCAGAGGGGTAACGGTCACGCCTGCGCCGCTGGCTCCGCCGAAAAGCTCCTTATCGGTCTTGCTGGGCAGGTCGGAACCGCCCCCTGCAAAGCCGTATGATACCTTTGATACGGGGATAATGGTAACGCCGCCGTCCACCTGAACGGGTGTTCCCATGATAGTGTTGGCATCTGCCATCTCGTGAATTTTGTCCATAGAAGCGGTTATAAGCTCTTTTACCTTTGTATCCATCTTTAATATCCTTTCAGTGAAGTTTGATACGTATTATTTGAATAACGCCATAACAGGGGCGTATTTTTCCTTATCCTTTGCGTAGCCGAATACCACCGCAATTATGGCATTCAGCAGGCTTGCGGGTCTGAGCCGTATCTTGCACTCCCCGTCCCACCTGCATTTTTCGGCAGGGGTATTGAACAGGCAGTCTATCTTTATTCCCGTGACGGACACGGGCACAAAGCATCTTACGGCGGAAAGGGCGTTATAAACGGCGGCGTTCACCTTGCCGTACAGCATGGCAGCCTCGTATGCGTCCTCATCGGCGGCGGCAAAGTCTATTTTAAGGTCATCTATGCGGACCTTTCCGCCCAGCTTTTTAAGAGGTCCTTTTAAAAGCTCGAATGCCAGCTGGACGGAGCTTTTCTTTTCGTTAAGCTCGTCAAGCTTGGTGTTGAGCCGTTCGATCAGGCTTTTTTTCTTAGGTTTATGCTTTTTGGGGGTGTTTTCCGAGCTTACCTCAGAATTTTCCTCTGAGGTTGTATCTTCCCGAGGGGGGTCCTCCTGCTTATCCTCATCGGTTGGAGCAGTGGGTTCTTCGGGAGCATCAGGCTCATCAAAGGATATCTCCTCTGAAGCAGGCTTTGTTTCTGCCTTTTTTATATTTTTCCTGTGCTTTTTCCGCTTCCGTTTCTGCCGCTTTTTCTTTTCAACATGGGGGTAAAGCTGCTTGAAAAGGAAGCTCACCTTTACATCGGCTTCACCGTCATGATACCTGATATAGGCTGTCACGGGAATGTTCACGGCAAGAACGATAAGCAAAATTACCGCAATTATTATGATCCAGATCATATCTCAGGCTCGTCCTCCGAGACTTCTGCCTCATCGGGAACACGCCCGGGGAGTGGGGGGAGGTCGTCCAGACTTTCAAAGCCGAAGCACCGCAGAAATACGGGCGTTGTTCTGTAGGCGATGGGCCGTCCCGGGACATCGAGCCGTCCCGCTTCCTCCAGCAGTCCCTTTTCCACAAGGGAGTTGACCACGCTGGAGCTGTCAGTACCACGGATATGCTCCACAAAGCTTTTGGTCACAGGCTGGTTATAGGCGATTATGGTAAGCACCTCCATAGCCGCAGGTGAAAGGGGGGCGTTTTTCTTGGTCTCCGCCGCAAGCTTTACATACTCGTAATATTCGCGCCGCACAGCCAGCTGATACAGCCCCGAAAGCCGCAGCACAACAAGGGAACTGCCGTTTTCCGCATACGCCTCGTTGAGAGAGTCCGCAAGCTGGGATATTGCACCCTTTTCGATGCCCGTAGCCGCAGAGATACGCTCAACGTCCACAGGGTCGCCGCAGGCAAACAGCACCGCTTCAAGCACGGCGGCCTTATCGGTCAGCTTCATTTTCTCTCTCCTCCCATTCAGATGACGCATCATAATCGGTATCGGCGCCTGCGCTGTTGAAGGTCATTTCCGTGTTGTCCTCGTTAAGGATAATTCTGCCCGACTTTGTAAGCTCCAGCACGGCAAGGAATGCCGCCACACGCTCGGAGCGGTCGGCCATCTCGGAAAACAGCCCCTCAACGGAGCATTTGCCCTCTTTATACAGCTTTTTGAGCACATATACTATCTTTGATGATACGGAAACGAATTTCCGTGAAACAAGCTTTGAAAATACGTTTGGCACCAGCTCTTCGGGCTTGGCGCTCTTTTTTATCTCCATGCCCTTGTACGCTTTGACAAGCTCCATGGGGTCATGGGTGCGGCTGTAGGTGCTGTCCGTCTCTATCTTCATAGGCGCACGGACGGCATAGGTATCCCCCGAATAAGCGGCACGCATCTTCTCCGCAGCCGCCTTGCAGAGGGAGTATTCTATGAGCCTGCCCTCCAGCTCCTTTTTAAGTGCTTCCGCTTCTTCCTTGCGGGGCAGCAGTGAAACGGTCTTGATATAAATGAGCCTTGCAGCCATTTCCAGGAAATCGCCTGCGACCTCCATATCCTGCTCCGCCATATCCGAAATATAGTTCAGATACTGCTCCACAAGTATCATTATGGGGATATCGTTAATATTCAGCTTATGCTTTGCTATCAGGTGCAGAAGCAGGTCAAGAGGTCCCTCAAAGACCTCCAGCTTGAATGACATCTTCATACTTTATTAAGCACCGCCGAGAAAATGATATCCACCCAGTTTGTAAGGAAGATCATCACATCGGTGACTTTTCCCTGCAAAAAGCCCAGAGGCTTGTCCAGCAGTCCCGAATAAACGAGGGCGATAAGGACGATGAAGACGAACTGCTCGTACTTCATTATCTTAAAGTAGATCTTTTCGGGCAGAACGGCGTTGAATATCTTGGAGCCGTCCAGAGGGGGTATGGGCAGGAAGTTGAACACGCCCAGAGATATGTTTATCATAGTGATGTACAGAAAGATATCTCCGATTATGTTGAGCGTCTCGGCGGAACGCACATATCCGAAGCCGTACATTATCCTGCACACTATCATGGCAAGTAACGCCATAATAAAGTTGGAGGCAGGGCCTGCCAGCGAGGTGAGCACCATGCCCTTGCGGGGATTTTTGAAGTTATTGGGATTTACATTTACGGGCTTGCCCCAACCGAAGCCGATGAGCACCATCATAATAGAACCCCAGAGGGAAAGGTGCTTAAAGGGGTTAAGGGTTATTCTGCCCTGGTTTTTTGCGGTATCGTCGCCCATTTTGTGAGCCACCCATGCGTGAGCGCACTCATGAACGGGAAGTGCCGTAAACAGCACAAGAGCATTTATAAAAAGCTCAAAGATCTTATCGTTATTCATATCGGTTATCCTTTAAATTTCGTTATTTATCAAAAATTCAACTTTTATTATACAATATTTTCGGCTTGATTACAAGGGATTTTTCTCAAAAAAATACAATAGCAGATGAAAATTCGGAGAAAATTGTGAATATTCTATAAAATTCAAAAAAGGGCTTGCTTTTTTATTTCCTTTGTGATACAATAGAATATGTTCTGAAAATGTGCGGTATTTTCCGTGCATCAAACAAGCTTTACGCCGGCTGAACTTTGCTTCGGATTCCGGTCTATTTTTCACTGTTAAGGAGGTGCGGCCCCATGGCAAAGTGCGATATTTGCGGAAAGGGCGTTACTTTCGGTATTAAGGTTTCCCATTCTCATCATCGTTCCAACAGAACTTGGAAGCCTAATGTAAAGCGTGTAAAAGCTATCGTTGACGGTACTCCCAAGCACATCTACGTGTGCTCAAGATGCCTCCGTTCCGGTAAGGTAACACGTGCTGTTTGATTTTAAACAGCTTTAATAACCGAATTGTACGTACAATAAGGAAGACGCCTACGGCGTCTTTTTTATTTTGTGGGGATTTTTAAAATGGGGCTGCTGCATCTCGTGCAACAGCCCTTTACTTTTATATTTACTTATCATCAATACCTATGCCCAGACCATTATCGCTGTCTGACGTCTCATGTGGCTTGATCGGACGGTTAAAGAACTCGTCCGCATTGTCCTCGGGCTGGTGGAGCTTTGCCATATCGTTCATAAGTGTGGAATCCTGCTCGGGATATTGTACGCCTGCCTGTACGGTCTCATCGGCAGTAACATTGTCCTTTCTGCTCTTCACAGTAACGATTATCACCGCTGCCACAAGAACTGCTCCGATAACCGCCATAAGTGCCCCCATGCTCAGTGCGCTGTTGCTGCTGTCAGGCTGTACTGCCGTTATAAGGTATGGACACACATACTGCTCATACTCAGATGTGCTTGCTCCCTCGTCGCCGTACATGAGCCACTCGTAAAAATACTGTTTCAGCTCATCGTCCAGCACGCTTACCTTGCCTGTAATGGGAATTGAGGTATAAAGATAGCCCTCTCCGTCATTGTCCCAGTAGTCGTTCATCTCGTTTATCATCTGTTCAGCCTGGCTTATCTGGCTGAGATTTCTCAGGCACACCGCCGCAAAAACAGGTGAACCTGTCTCATACGAGGTCTGGAGCGGCATCACATAGTAATGGGCTGACACTCTTGATTTGCCCTTTATGCCCATAGTTTCGGTGTATTCCTCCATGTAGGCGAACTCGTCCCACAGCTCCAAAAGCTCCCCCTGAACGTACTGCCCCTTGTAAAAGTCGCTCGCCTGCATCTCGTTGAAGTCCATCATGCCCTTGGCCATCTCTCTTTTTTCAGTCAAAGATGCGCTTGCGCAGGCAATTCCCGCAATGAGCAGGACTACTCCGCAGATGAACAGTCTCAGTTTTAATGAATTGCTCAAAATATATCCCCCTTAATTTTATTTACAGCAATGCTTAATATAGTATATATCATTTGTTAAAACTTGTCAATAAGGGAACGGAAGATAATAGCAATGCGCTGTCAAAAATATTCCTTAAATCGTTTTCATATTTTGAAAATTTATTGACATATATGTTAAATCGTGCTATAATAAGAAAAAATATGAATGTAAACAGGAAGGTGCATTATTATGTCAGCGTCACTATTGATACTTGCCGCAGGTCTGGGGACCCGTTTCAAAGGCGGCATTAAGCAGCTTACCCCTGTGGGAACGGACGGCGAACTGCTGATGGAATATTCCGTGGCAGACGCTGTAAGGGCAGGATTTGACAAGGTGATTTTCATTATCCGCCGTGATATAAAGGAGCAGTTCGAGGAGCTTATCGGCAGCAGGCTGAGAAAATACGTCAAGGTATGCTGCTGTTATCAGGATATGGACGATCTTCCCGACGGATTTTCCGTACCCGAGGGCAGGACAAAGCCATGGGGTACTGTTCATGCGGTTCTTGCGGCAAGGGAACTTATCAACGAGCCTTTTCTTATCATCAATGCGGACGATTATTACGGTCAGGCTGCATATAAAAATGTATATGACTTCCTTACAAATCCCGAAAGGAAGCAGGGGCAGCACTGTATGAGCGGCTTTATCCTCGGCAACACCCTCAGCACCACAGGCACGGTAACAAGGGGCATATGCAATGCCGATGAAAATGGTATGCTTGTTTCCGTCACTGAGACATACACCATTTCAAGGCAGGAAAACGGCATAATCCAGGGCACACGGGACGGCGAGATCGTAACTGTGTCACCCGACAGCATTGCCTCTATGAATATGTGGGGCTGCGGACAGGAGATAGTCCCTCAGCTGGAGCGCTGCTTCGGCGAATTTCTGAGTGGCATTGGCGGAAATGAGCTTAAAGCCGAGCTGGCTCTGCCTACTGCATTTGACAAGCTCATCAAGAGCGGCGAAATATCCGTAAAGGTAATTCCCACTTATGACAAATGGTACGGCATGACCCATACTGAGGATATGCCAGAGATAAAGGAAGCCTTTGCGGACATGACCCGAAAGGGTATTTATAATGTTCCCCTTTTTGACGCAAGGGAAGAGATGAATGTGACAGCGTAAAAGCTGCTGCATATAATACTAATCACGAATACAGAGAAAAGGCTGTTGCACAATATGCAGCAGCCTTTTTGGTTGTGTGGCAAACGAAAAAAACAGCACTATAAATCCGCTCATAACGAAAAAGGTCTGTCACAGCTAAATGCTGCAGCAGACCTTTTATAATGCTATTTTATGCGCTCAGATCAAACCTGGCTGTTGTTATCGAGGAAGTCCATAACATCATCAACGGTTGTGAATGCAAGTGCGGTGCAGGTATCTGCGCAGCCGTAGTAGATGCAGATTCTTCCGGTGTCAGCGTCAACGAGGTTAGCGCAGGGGAATGTAACTGCGTCGGTATCACCAACGAGCTCATAGTACTCCTGAGGGCTGAGGAGGTAGGAAGCGCCTCTCTTGAGAACCTTCCAAGGCTCGTCCTTATCGAGGAGAGCTGCGGAGAAGCTATATACATAGCCGTTGCAGGAAGTAAGTACACCGTGGTAGAAAATGAGCCAGCCGCGATCGGTCTCTATAGGAATAGGACCTGCGCCCATCTTAGTGGATTCCCAGCCCTTGGAGGGACCCATTACGTGTCTGTGCTGGCCCCAGAATGTGAGGTCGGGAGACTGGCTGATGAACATATCGCCGAAAGGAGTGTGTCCGCTGTCGGAAGGACGGCTCATCATCATGTACTTGCCGTTGATCTTTCTGGGGAACATAACGCCGTTTCTGTTGAAGGGGAGGTATGCGTTCTCAAGCTGTGTGAAGGTCTTGAAATCGTAGGTGTAAGCGATACCGATGGTAGGCTTCCAGCCGTAAGCGTTGCACCATGTTACAACGTACTTGTCTTCGAGCTTGCAGACTCTGGGATCGTAGCCGTACTGCCACTGAGCAACCTCGGGGATATCGCACTCAAAGTGGATTCTCTCCTCGTTGATGTCCCAGTTGATACCGTCCTTGGAGAAGCCAACGTGAAGCTCCATGTTTCTCTCTCTGTCGTCAACTCTGAAAACGCCTGCGAACTTGTAGTCGCCGTTCTCGAAAGGTACAACGGAGCTGTTGAAGATGGAGTTGGAAGGCTCTCTGTAGCCGTTAGCCTTCTTAACCATGATCTGATCTCTCTTGATGATAGGGTTAGCACTGTATCTCCATACAACGTCTCTGCATCCCTCGGGCTTTTCCATCCAGGGGATATTGGGCATGGATACGCCGTTTACAACCTGTGTTTTCATTACGAAATCCGCCTTTCATATTTAAATTTATTTTCGTTTCGCATTACTGCGTTTTTTACTGTAATTTAACTATACCAAAATTTCATTTCATTGTCAATAGTGTTTGATTTTACATTTAGGCACATTTAATTTTGTTAAAACTGCACAACAAAGTCCATTTCAACCGTTTAAGAGCGGCTTTTCACGGGTCAAATTCAGCCGTGCAGGGCATTTTAAGAGGCTGATGATGTTAAATTTCCCGAACTCGCCCAACATTTTTGTTGATATCGCACTATTTTCAGCATCAAATTTTTACACATATTTTTTATCTAACCTTGATTTAACTTAATTTAACCTATTTTCAGATTAAAAATAAGACGCATATTTTTACTTTTCACGGCATATGATTTTCCATATTTACAGAAAGTCGGTCATGCCTATGAATACGCTCATCGAAACCGCAAATTCCCTGCTGTGGGGCAGGTTCACCGTGGCGCTTATCCTCTGCTGCGGCATATATCACACGGTAAAAAGCGGATTTATCCAGCTGAAGCTCCCGAAGCACCTTTTCTCCTCGGACGGAAAGAACAGGCTGGGAGCTGTGACAAGCGCTCTTGCCGCATCTCTGGGAACGGGAAATATCACGGGCTGCGCCGCCGCCATTGCCGCAGGAGGCGCAGGGGCGGTGTTCTGGATGTGGCTCTCCGCCCTTGGGGGAATGGCGCTTGCTTACTCGGAAAACCGCATAGGCGCTGAGTTTGGGGAGAGATATCCCAAGTCCGCCAGAGGGCCTATGCTGTACATTGAAAAGGGCATGGGGGCAAAATGGCCGGCGGCGGCATATGCTGTATGCTGCCTGGGGGCGGCGATATTTATGGGCAGCATGAGCCAGTCGGGAGCGCTGTCCGACGCACTTTCGGCGCAAACTCCCCTGCCACGGTACATATGCTCATTGGCTGCGGCTGTAGTCACGGCTGCGGTGCTTTTTTCCTCCGACCGTGCGGCGGAAGGGGTAATGAAATTTTCCGCAAGGATAGTGCCTGTTATGGGGCTGCTGTACGTGGGCGGCTGCATTGGGCTGCTCATTATATCCAAGTGTGATGTCTCAGGCGCATTTGCGGATATATTCTCCCAGGCATTTTCACTGAAAGCGGCAGCAGGCGGAGCAGCTGGCATTACGGTGAAAAAAGCCGTTTCCGTCGGGCTGCGCAGGGGGATATTCTCCAACGAGGCTGGCATGGGAAGCTCCGTCCTCGTTCACTCCGAGGCGGATTTCGGCGAACCGCAGTCTGCGGGAGCATGGGCTGCCTTTGAGGTATTTCTTGACACGATAGTCTGCTGTACCCTTACCGCACTGGTGATAATATGCTGCAAAACCAACGACATCACCGCAGCATTCTCATACGGCTTCGGCAGATGGGGCGGCGGGTTCGTGTGCCTGTGCATATGTATGTTTGCCCTCGCCTCGGTGCTGGGGTGGAGCTGCTATGGGGAAAAATGCCTGTGCTACATCACGGGAAAGCACTGCGGAAAATGGTGCAGGCTGGTGTTCTGCCTTGCATGCGCCGCAGGGGGATTTATCGCCACGGAAAGCGTTTTCGGCATAAGCGACCTTTTCAACTGCCTGCTGATGATAATAAATCTGCCTGTGATAACCGTTCTGACCATGCGCAGTGGCAAATAATACCATTATAACTTTTATCGCCATTTCAAATGTACTTAAACCTCACACTTCCGCATACATATAATCATAGCAAAAATGCAAATCGGAAAGGATGGTAACAAAATGATAAAATTTTATCCTGAGGGCTGCCTGATAAATACTCCCGAAAATAAAGCCTCAGTCAGTTCACTGGAAGCCCTTGAGGAAGCACGCATAAGCGGAAGGATACTTGAAGCCAAAGCCTCGGTCTGCGACAGCGGACATAACCTTATCGCCGAGCTGCCCTGCGGAAGAGCGGTCATTCCCCGAAATGAGGGCGCTGTGGGCATCGAGGACGGCTCCACAAGGGATATCGCACTGATAACCAAAGTCAACAAGCCAGTCTGCTTTAAGGTCACGGAAATATCGGAACGGGGCATTTTTCTCTCCCGCCGTGCAGCCCAGCAGGAGTGCATAGACAGATACATAAGCCGCCTGATCCCCGGCGATATCATTCCCGCTCGGGTCACTCATCTGGAACAGTTCGGCGCATTTGTGGATATCGGCTGCGGTCTGCCCTCGCTGATACCGATCGACGCAATATCCGTGTCAAGGATATCCCACCCATCGGACAGATTTTACGCAGGGCAGATGATACGTGCGGCGGTCAAGGGCGTGAACGGCAGCAGGATATGGCTCACCCACAAAGAGCTGCTGGGCACATGGGAGGAGAACGCCGCCTGCTTTTCCTGCGGCGAGACCGTTTCGGGCATTATCCGCTCCGTGGAGGATTACGGCATATTCGTGGAGCTTGCCCCAAACCTTGCGGGACTTGCCGAGCCTAAGGCGGGAGTGCGGGCAGGTCAGCATGCAGGGGTGTATATCAAGGCGATGATTCCCGAGAAAATGAAAGTGAAGCTCATCATAGTAGATGTGTTTGACAGCGATGACCGACCCGAGCCGCCCAGATATTTCATTCCCGAGAACGTGAGCCGGATCGAGCGCTGGCGCTACACCTCAGAGCTTTCGGACAGGGTAATCGAGACGATTTTTGACTGATACTTCAAGAATAAATAAAGACGCACAGTAAAATTTGTCTGATTTTTTTATAAAAAGCCCTTGCCAAGCCGAAAAAAATATGATATAATACATTTGTTACAGTTGTGACTAACGTTTAAACATATATTTCGGAGGAAAAATATAATGGGAGTTATTGAAATTGTCAGCGGTATCGTGCTGATTCTGTGCAGTATTTTCATTGTGGTCATCACACTTATGCAGTCCCAGAAGCAGCAGGGCATGACAAGTGCAATTCAGGGCTCAAACAATGACAGCTTTTACGGAAAGAACGGTCAGAACACAAGAGAAAAAGCTCTTGAAAGACTGACAAAGATCGTTGCTGTAGTTTTCTTCGTTGTAACCATTGCAGCAAACATAATCGCTGTTATAGCGACTAAGGGCTGATAAAAGCTTTGGCTCCCGCACCGAATGCCGTGCGGGGGCTTTTTTATTAGGTAAGGGTATATGGATATAAAGCTTTACTATTCGGAGCATGGCAGCGGTGAGCCGCTGATACTTCTCCACGGAAACGGCGAGGACAGCGGATATTTTAAAGAGCAGATACGCTTTTTCTCAAAGCATTTTCGGGTCATAGCCGTTGACACCAGAGGTCACGGCAGGTCGCCAAGAGGAAATGCCCCGTTTACTCTGACGCAGTTTGCGGAGGATCTCAGGTGCTTTATGCTTGAAATGGGTATAAAAAAAGCCCACATTCTGGGCTTTTCCGACGGCGCAAACATCGCCATGCTTTTTGCGCTGAAATATCCGCAGATGACGGACAGGCTCATACTCAACAGCGGCAACATATTTCCCTCGGGAATGAAATTGTCGGTGCGCCTGCCAATCGAAGCAGGATATGTGCTTAACAAAGCGCTTTCAAAAATAAGCAAGCGGGCAAAAAAGCAGGCGGAGCTGCTGGGGCTTATGGCAAACGAGCCCCATATCCGCCCGAAAGAGCTTTCGGCGATACGGTCAAAAGCCCTTGTCATCGCAGGAAACAATGATATGATAAAAGGAAGCCACACACGCCTTATCGCCGCATCGCTGCCCAATTCGCAGCTGGCGATAATTTGGGGCGATCACTTTACAGCGGCAAAAAAGCCCAAGGTGTTTGACCGTGTGGTCTATAGATTTTTAACTGAAAAGGAAAGGTCATAAATATGGCAGATATTTCACAGATTTGCATAGCAAGAATACTTAATGTAATGGAACAGTGCGGAAAGAAAGCTATATCCGACAAGGCTCTTTACGGCAAAGTAAAAGGCAAAAAAGTAACTCTCCCCGACTATAAAAAAGCCGTTTCATGGCTCAAAGAGCGTGGAGATATCGTTGAGATAAAGCAGGGCTACATTCTCACCAAGGCAAACGGAATGTTCACCGCCGAGGTAGCACGTATCAACAAAACATTCGGCTTTATAAAGTGTGAGGACGGCACGGAAATATTCGTCCCCGGCAAATTCCTTAAAGGCGCAATGCCCGGAGATACGGTGATATGCCGACTTATTCCTCCCCGTGGTGATTCACCCGAGGCAGAGGTAACAGCCATTGCAAAGGAGGGATTCTCCGAATTTACGGGAACTGCCGAAAAGTCGGAGGGTCAGTGGTATGTCCGCCCCGACAGCTTCTGCAAGGATCTTATCGCTGTGAGCGAAAAGTACCCCGAAATAAAAGAGGGCGACAAGGTGCTGGCAACTATCACCAAGAGAGGTGAGCGCCATGCCGACCACAGATGCAAGATAAGCGCAGTTTTCGGAAGCTCTGACAAGGCTTACAGCAGCGCTCTGGCTGTGCTGTACATGAACGACGTGGAGACCGAGTTCCCCATTGCCGTGCAGGACGAGGCACGCCACATTTCAGGCATGAAGATAACCGACAAGGACATCTACGGCCGCCTTGACCTGAGAGACAAGATAATCTTCACCATTGACGGTGCGGACACAAAGGATATAGACGACGCAGTTTCCGTTGAAAAGACCGAGAACGGCTGGAAGCTGGGCGTTCACATTGCGGACGTTTCCCACTACGTAAAGCCAAATTCAGAGCTGGATAAGGACGCTTTTCTCCGTGGAACCTCCATATATTACGCAAACAAGGTAATACCAATGCTCCCCAAGGAGCTTTCCAACGGCATATGCTCCCTTAACCCCAACGAGGACAGGCTCGCATTCTCATGTCTCATGGAGCTTGACGAGGACGGAAAGCTCACAAAGTACAAGTTCAGCAAGACCGTTATCCGTTCCCGTGTAAAAGGCGTTTACAGCGAAATTAACAAGATACTGGACTGCCGTGACGATGTTTCAAAGATCCCCGCTGATATTGCGGAAAAGTATGCGGGACTTACGGACACGATCTTCCTCATGCAGCAGCTGGCGGAGATACTTACAGCCAACAAGCTGAAAAGAGGCGCTCCCCAGATCGACACTCCCGAATGCAAGCTGACCATCGACGAAAACGAGGTCTGCACAGACGTTCAGAAGCGTGAGCGTGGCAGAGCGGAGCTTATCATCGAGGAATTTATGCTCAGCGCCAACGAGGCTGCCGCAAAGACCGCAAGGGAAAACAATATCCCCTTTGTTTACCGTGTGCATGAAAATCCCGCACCCGAAAAGATAACCGAGCTGCTTGAAGTAATAGACAGGCTGAATATCCCCCACCCCAACTTCTCCAGCGTAAAGCCTGCACATCTGGCACAGATACTGGATTCCGTCAGGGATACGGAGCTTTCGCCTGTGATAAACAACATGGTGCTCAGGTCAATGGCAAAGGCGAAGTATTCCGATGAACCTCTCGGTCACTTCGGACTGGTGCTGAAAGACTATGCACACTTCACATCGCCTATCAGAAGATATCCCGACCTTGCGATACACCGTATCCTCACCGACCTGTGCTACAACAAAATGCCACCTGCGGTCATTGCAAAGAGATACGGCAAATTTGCGGCAAACGCATCACTCCAGTCCTCCGAATGTGAGCTGACGGCAATGAGAGTTGAGCGTGACTGCGAGGACTGCTACATTGCGGAATATATGTCATCTCATCTTGGCGAGGAGTTTGAGGGCAACATCAGCGGAATAACCGATTACGGAATGTACGTGGAGCTGCCCAATACCGTTGAGGGACTTGTTAAGATAGAAACGCTTCCCGACGGCACATACGAGTATGACGGACATTTCTCACTTACCAGAGACGGCAAGGCGGTATATTCCGTGGGACAGAATGTGCGTGTAAAATGTGTCAAGACAGATGTTTCGGGCGGAAAGATAGATTTTGTTATTGCATAAAAATAAACGGACTGACGGACTTTTGAAAAAAACAAAAGTCCGTTTTTTGCTGAAAGAGATAAGCGCACAAATAAAAACATCAGCACAAATGAGATCAAGGTAAAGGGTTTAGGTCAAGCCTTTTTCCCGAAAGGCTTGCGGGTGTCCAGAGGGCAGAGCCATCTGGTCGCTGTCCGCAGACAGCGAAATCCTTTTGCTTACGGCAAACATAATTAAAGTAACAGCCGACAAATTATAAATCCATAAAGCCGCCTGCACTATGAGTTTAAAGTCCTACAAATGAGTATTTTCTATCAATATAAGTAAAAAACTATTAAAGTGCAGGCGGCTTGAAACTGAGAGCAATTTCGCAGAAATTGCGTTTCAGTTTCCGCCGTAAGGCGCAGGTACGGACAAATGAAAAAATCACCCGCAATAGCATCATAACACAAAAGGCTGCCGCAGCATAACGCTGCAGCAGCCATATTTTTATCTTGACAGCCTTGTTTTTAAATGCTATAATGAAAATTAAAAGCTGTATATCAGCAAAGATATACAGCTCTACATGATACATCATACCACATTTCAGGCAATTTTTCAATTAGCATTTCAAACAAAACAAGGAGACTGATATTGTGTATCTTCTACAACTGCACAACAAAACAAAGCTTGCCAAAACCGCCAATGATATTTTATCCCTGTCGCAAAGATATTCGGAAATAACCCTTACCCCAAAGGAAGCATATGAGCTGGCAGCCGCCGAGGCTTCTGCTTATAATGACAGTGGACGTGTATTTTTCGGCGAAAGTGTCCTCCCAATAATGATATCCTCATTTTCACAAAGCAGCTATCTTCCCAAAGAGCAAGCGTATTTTTTCGCTGAGCTTGCGGAGATATTCGCCTATATGAAAAATGAGACCCACGATAATTTGTCCGACAGAGCCGTAATAGCAAAAATGTACGTGCTATGGGAGCAAAAAAGCGGAGGAAGCCTTGAAATGCTCCGCTCACTTATCGAGGAGGAACTATGAGCAACGAAATAGTATCCGGAAAATTTGGCAGCCTTTCCCCCGAAAATTACACAATGGAGCTTATAAGCCTCTGCATCGAAAGCGGTATGCTGAACACCGCCAAACAGCTTGAAATAAAAAAAGCCCTTGAAAACGAATTTACCGAAACAGCCATGCAGTTCACCCGCAGGCAAAGCGGAAGCATATCCGAAAGCAGGGCACAGCTGCTTGCTTCTTCCGTGTTATATCGCTCGGACGTGTATCTGCTCAGCCTGCGCTCCCACGAAAAAGCCGCAAGTGACCTTGTAAATATGCCCATGAGCAGCATATTGAAGCAAGGCTCGGCGGAAATTCTCAGGCTTTATGAGGAAAGCATGAAAATATTTCGCACCGCATACAATACCCGCATCAACGCAGATAATCACGAGTACCGCTATGTCACCGAAAAGGCCTATGACGAATTCAGACGCAACTATTCCGCACAGTTTGACGGCGCAGGCTGCCCATGCAATATAGACTATCCCCTGCTGGGTCAAAACGCCTGCGACAGCAAGCTTAAAGGTGTAATGTTCATCTGCGATTATTACCGCTGCATTTGTCTTGAAAACAAACTCTGCCGCCTTTTCAGCGAAGCCGATATTATCCGCCTGCTTGAATCCTACGCTCATGAACGTAATGACGACTACAGGCAAATGTACCTGAACATTGCCGAGGTAATTGCGGATAACCTTCTTGGCAGAGCAATTATTGGGAAGCCGTTAGCCCTTGAGCTGACGGAAAATGACGTTAAGGACATCGAAAGCCGCTGCAAGGGTCTGACGGCTGACAGCATAACATCGCTGCTGGAAAAAGGTCTGTCAGCATATTACAAAGCCATAAGCTCCCCGCCTCTTTATATGTATCTGCGGCAGTATGTTCCCGCATTTGCCATTCGGCTTGGCAGCGCCGTTCAATCAGGCGGCACAGCGGGAGTTTTTACCGTAATCAAAGCTTGACAAAATCGCCGTTACATTATATACTGAGAAAAAACTTATCTATGGTGATAATATGCGTATATTTTACAGCACATCAGCGCAGCTGCGCTTTTTTTCCTGCGGAAATTTTGTGAGCCGTGAGACTTTTACACACCAGCGGCGCACGCTTAACTGCTGCGTTCTTATCCTCGTTACCGATGGCACGCTGAACATAACATCGGGCGGAAAGGAATATGCCGTTTCCAAGGGCGAATATATCCTGCTCCCCGCCGATGAGGAGCATTTCGGACACGCACCCTCCGACGGCAGGCTGTCCTATCTTTGGGCGCACTTCAAGCCCATTGTCCCCTTTGAAATATATGAGAGCGGCGTGACGGAAAGCTTTGAAATAGCTATCCCCGAATATGGCAGTGTCCCCAACAGCCGCTGTGAGATGCTTTTCAGGCAGCTTCTGGATTTTTCCCGCCGTGAGGATCTTTACAGCGAGGCTCTCCCTGCCTGCTCCATGTCTCTGTTGCTTATGGAGCTTACACAGGAGCATATCGACGGCGTAAACGGCAGCCGATCAAGCATCTCCCCCGTCATAGCTTCCGCCCGTGAATGGATAAAATCCAACTGCCACAGGCAGCTTTCCGCCTCGGATATTGCAGCAGAATTTCACTACAACACCGAATATTTTTCCGCACTTTTCAAAAAGGAAACGGGTATGCCCCTTATAGGCTTCCTTAACAAATGCCGCATTGAAGTCGCAAAAAATCTTCTGTCCTCGGAAAATGTAAGCATAAAAGAAGCCGCATTTTCATGCGGCTTCAACGACGAAAAATATTTTATGAAAATGTTCCGAAAGCACGAGGGCATGACCCCCATGCAGTACAAAAATTACTTCTTGGTGAAGTAAACTGTGTATGTCTCGTCGGTAACATCGTAAAGGGGCTTGAAGGTGATGTTCACAGGCTGACCCTTTGTGCGGTAGGAATTCTGCTTCCAGGGGAATGTGCCGTAGGTGTGCTCTGTCTGCCATGTGAATACGCTGTCGGGATCGTCCGCTCCCACAAGTCCGCAGTCCTTGTCGATGATGCCCGCAAGAACGATAGGACCGTCAACAGCCGCAGCCATTTCGGGCATATCGGGCAGGGACTCCATAACTATTCCGTTGGGGAAGAATATCTGAACCATGTCGCTGTTCCATTCGGCAGTAATGTTCAGGTATCCGTCGGCAATGTCAAGGCTCTCGGGCTTTTTGCCGTTGATCTCCACCTCAGGTTCACCCTTTGCCCATGCGGGTATTCTGAAAGCAACGGTAAACTTCTCGGGAGAAGCGGTCTTTACGATGAATTTCAGCAGCCATCTTGACATTTGACCGTCATCATGCTCATCAAAGAAAGCCTGATCGTTATAGTACTTCATGCCCGTGGTCTGCTCAATGGAAATGCTGTTGCCATTATGGTCAAACTCATATTTTGAGGGGATATACTGGCTTACGATAAGCTTATTGCTATCCTCATCTCTGTAATAAATAAGCTCGGGGTACAATGCCTGCGCCTGCACCATGGTTCCATGGCAGCACCAGAAGTCGTGGGTCTTGCTGCCCCATTTCTTTTTGCTTCCCGCAGCAAGGGGCAGGAAGTATGTGGGCATACCTGTAACTGCATTCTGCTGAGCAAGGAAGCCGTTGTAAAGGCTGCGCTCTATGTAATCTGCATATTTCTTGTCGCCTGTCCACTTGAAGAGGTAGGACGCAACTCTTACCATATTATAAACTGTGCAGAACTCCTGATTTGTCTCGCCTAGGAAATGTCCCTGCATATAAGGAGGAACCCAGAATTCGCCTGCATTCTGTCCGCCGGTGCAGTACATTCCACGGTCGGTAACTGCAAACTTCCAGAAACGCTCAGCCAGGTCTCTCCATTTTTCGTCGCCTGTTACCTCATAAAGCTTTTCAGCGCCGTGGATAAAGGGAATGCTTGCATTTGCGTGGCAGTTGGAAAGAGGATCCTTGCCTGCCGCAAGATTTCCGAAAAGTCCGGGATCCCAGTATCTCCGGGCAAGGGTCATGTACTTTTCGTTCTTGGTTATCTCGTAAAGTGAAGCCCATACCTCCAGCATACCTGCTTCCTCGCCGCTGTAAACAGCGTGGGGATTAACGCTCTGCATAGCCTCAGTCCAGCGGAGATACCAGTCAGCCAGGTGGTCGATTATCTCTATTGCCTGCTCATTGCCTGCATAGGTGTAAGCGTGCATAAGTCCCATTATGGTCTTGTGCATAACATACTGAGGAGACCAGATGTACTGTCTCTTTGCAAGCATGTCAAAGTATTTTTCGGGGATAGAGCCTATCCACTCGCCGCCGTTGAGCTGCTGGCAGCGTGCAAGCTCGGAGATTATCTTGTCAAGCTTTACTTTCAGCTCTGCGTCATGGTCATATGCCACATAGTAGGCAGCAGCGGAGAGCCAGTGACCAAGGAAATGACCTCTCAGCTGGCAGGAGGGAGCTTCCCAGCCCCAGTGGAGATTTGCCTTTGCCGGGTCATCCACTACCTGCAGACCGGGGATAATTATTCCTGCCTCAAGGTAGAAGTTCTGGAGCAGGCACTGCGGATCCAGTCCTATAAGATAAGCACGGTTAAGGGACATTCTCTCACGGAACACGCCGGGGAGAACGGTAACATTTTCTTTATATGCGGTCTTTAACATACCAAGCAGCTCCTTTGATGTGATTTTCATTGACATCATTATAGCATATAATTTGGGATTTGTCGGTAGATAAAACCGCATATAAGGTCAACATTTTTACCTGTCTTTATCTGATAAAGTACGAAACGAACACAATGATTATCATTGCGGGAGAGAGATATTTTATCATAACATCAAACACTCCCGCCAGCCTGAAGGGATATCTTCCGTCGGAGGATATCTCCCGCTCCATATTCTTTCTCCCCCATATCCGCCCCGCAAGAATACAGAGGAAAAAGCCTCCCAGCGGCATTATTATCTGGTCGGAAAGGAAAACAAACAGTTCAAACACCGTCAGCCCGAAGATCCTTACGTCAGACAGCACACCGTAGGAAAGGGAAGCAGGCACGCACAGCAGACCTATTATAATGACAGGTATAACCGTGGCTTTCAGCCGTGAAAGCCCATAACGCTCGGTGAGGAACGAAACTATAGTTTCCAGCAGAGAAATTGAAGAGGTTATCGCCGCAAAAAGCACAAGTGCAAAGAACACCGTTCCCGCAATACGCCCATAGCTCAGTCCACCGAACACCGCCGTCAGGGTGGAGAAGATAAGCCCCGCTCCCTCGTCAGGCTCCAGCCCCATGGCAAACACCGCAGGAAGCACGGTAAGTCCGCTTATCATGGCAATAGCTGTGTCAATGGTGACGATTATCCATGTGCTGCGGCTCAGGTCGTTGTCCTTTTCAAGATAGCTGCCGTAGGTTATAAGAGTGCCCATTCCCAGCGACAATGAGAAAAACACCTGTCCCATGGCTTTAACAACAATGTCAGCCACATCGCCGAAGCTGCTTATCTTTGAAAAGTCAGGCATAAGTAAGAACTTCACGCCCTCCGCCGCCCCGTTCAGGGTCAGGGAATATATCATCAGCCCCACAAGGAACACCAGCAGCAGCGGCAAAAGCACCGACGACACCTTTTCAATGCCCTTTGATACGCCGAATACTACTATAATGCCGTTTATCAGCAGAAAAACCGTCTGCCATACAACAGGCTCCGCCGCCATAGTGCTGTATTCTGAGAAATATGAGGGCAATGGGATATTCCCCGAAGCTGTGCTGAAAAGGTATTTCATCACCCAGCCGCCGACGGTGCAGTAATAGGCAAGCACCGCCGCAGAGCCTGCCACGCCGAAGCCTCCCGCAAAGCCCCAGCCCTTTTTTATCTTTTCGCAGGCATCTACCGCATTGCTTCCGCCGTGCCTGCCCACAGAAAGCTCCGTCAGCAGAATGGGATAGCCCAGCACCAGCACAAAGAAAATATACACAGCAAGGAACAATGCTCCTCCGCCTGTGCCGCAGACATAGGGGAACTTCCAGATATTTCCCAGTCCCACCGCCGAACCTGCGGCGCTCATTATGAAGCCAAAACCCGTTGACCATTTGTCTCTGCCGCTTCCGCTGACATTTTTGCTCATACGATCATTCCTTTGCTGTAACATTCAACAGCTATTTTTCCCCATACATAGCCGTTTATCCATTGTCGTCCGAAAACGTGGCAAAAATAATTATTATAAAAATGTTAAATCTGAATTTTACCTATTCCTATGAAAAACAAAATGTGGTATAATAGTCAAAGCAGCGCCGAAAGAGATAGTAACGGCGTATATCAAACCGCATTTATCATTTATATAGGAGAGCATGAATATAATGGATGATTTCATTAAGGCAAAGAAAGCCGCACTGGAAAAGTATTTTGAAAAAATGAACGATAAGCAGAGGGAAGCTGTTTTCGCCATCAAAGGCCCCGTACTTATCCTTGCAGGCGCAGGAAGCGGAAAGACTACCGTTCTTGTCAACCGTATCGCAAACATGGTCCTGTTCGGAAACGCTTATCAGGACGAGGAAGCATATGCGGCTCTTTCCGATGACGACATTGCGTTTTTGAATAATTATAACGGCGAAAGGGACGAGGCAACCGTTTCAAGACTTGCCGAGATAGTTGCTTCCGACCCCGTAAAGCCATGGAACATACTTGCAATCACCTTTACAAACAAGGCTGCGGGTGAGCTTAAAGAAAGACTTGCAAAGATGCTGGGCGAGGAACAGGGCGGTCAGGTAAACGCCTCCACATTCCACTCTGCCTGCGTGCGCATACTCAGAAGAGAGATCGACAAGCTGGGCTATGCTTCTGGCTTCACAATCTACGACAGCGATGACAGCCAGAGACTTATCAAGACCTGCATGGAAGCTCTTGACATTTCCGATAAGGCATTCCCTCCAAAGGCAGTGGCTGCGGCAATATCCTCCGCAAAGGATAAGCTCATCACTCCCGCCGCTTTTGAAGAAGAGTCCGCCGGAGACTACAGAAAGGTCACTCTCGCAAAGATATACAAGGAATATCAGACCCGTCTTAAAGAAGCAAATGCCCTTGATTTTGACGATATCATCATGCTGACCGTTCAGCTGTTCGAGTCTCAGCCAGATGTGCTGGATCATTACAGAAATCTGTACAAGTACATCATGGTCGATGAGTATCAGGACACCAACACCGCTCAGTACCGCCTTGTTTCCCTGCTTTCGGAGAAGAGCGGAAACCTCTGCGTTGTAGGTGATGATGACCAGTCCATCTACCGTTTCAGAGGCGCTACAATCGAAAATATCCTGTCATTTGAGCAGCAGTTCGAGGGCTGCCACGTTATCAGACTGGAGCAGAACTACCGTTCCACCCAGAATATACTTAACGCCGCAAACTCCGTTATCGCAAACAATATGAGCAGAAAGCCCAAGTCCCTGTGGACAGATCTGGGCGAGGGCGAAAAGATAACAGTTTACAAGGCTTCCGACGAGGCTGCCGAGTCCAAGTTCGTTGCAACTACTATAATGAACGGCGTAAAGGACGGCAGAAAATACAGCGACTTTGCAGTTCTCTACAGAATGAACGCACAGTCAAACTCACTTGAAAAAGCATTTTCCGCACAGTCTATCCCCTACCGTGTTATCGGCGGTATGAGGTTCTATGACCGCAAGGAAATAAAGGATATCGTTGCATATCTCTCCGTTATCAACAACCCCGATGATATGCTCCGCTTCAAGAGAATAGTAAACGAGCCGAAGAGAGGCATCGGCGACAGCACGCTTTCAATGATAGAGCAGATCTCCATTGACCTGAAGCTGTCACCCATTGATGTAATGAAGAACTCCGAGAGCTATGCTCCCCTGAGCAAAAAGTCCGCTTCCCTTGTAAAGGCTTCCGAGATATTCACCCACCTGAAAGAAGCTGCCGACAAGCTCCCTCTTGACAAGCTGTTTGACGCAGTTATCGAGAAAACAGGCTATGCTACCATGCTCAAGGGTCAGGGCGATGAGGGTCTCACCCGTCTCGAAAACATCGAGGAACTTAAATCCAACATTGCCACATATATGCAGGCAAAGTCCGAAGCAGGCGAAGAGGCTACACTTTCCGGATTCCTGGAGGAAATTTCCCTCTACACCGATATCGACAAGCTTTCCGCAGATGATGACGCAGTTTGCCTTATGACCATGCACTCCGCAAAGGGACTGGAGTTCCCCATAGTGTTCATCGTAGGCATGGAGGACGGCATATTCCCTCCTATCCGCACCATGGACAATCTCGAGGAGCTTGAAGAAGAGCGCAGACTGGCATACGTGGGCATCACCCGTGCAAAGGAAAAGCTGTACATCACCCACGCTCAGCAGAGAATGCTGTTCGGTTCCACCCAGCGCAACTTCCAGTCCAAGTTCATCAAGGAGATAGACAAGGACTGCATCGACAGAGTTGACGGAACCGTAAAGACCACAAAGAAAAAGGACGATGACATCATCACCGCTCCCGTTTACACATACACTCTCCAGAGCCAGCTGGCAAACAAGAAAATGGAGTCCGCCAAGAAGGCAGCCGCCGTTGACTACACCGCAGGCGAGAGAGTAAAGCACAACGTTTTCGGCGAGGGAACCGTTATCTCCTCCAAGCCCATGGGCAACGACCATATGCTTGAAATTGCATTTGATTCAGTCGGAACCAAGAAGATCATGGCAAACTTTGCTAAGATAGTAAAGATATCATAAGCGAATATAACAAAAGAGGGCTGCTGCGGTTTAACACTGCGGCAGCCCTCTTTTCGTTCTATACCGCAAATTCCTTGACTTTTAAGGCAAACCATGCTATGATAAAATCAGAATAATGCGGCATATGTCATGGGGATCTGCCGCAAATATCAAGGAGTGAGGTCAATGTTTGAAAAGCTATTCAAATTAAAGCAAAACAACACCACAGTCAAGACAGAAATTGCGGCAGGCATTACGACTTTCGTTACAATGGCATATATACTTGCGGTCAATCCGAACATTCTCTCCGCAGCGGGCATGGACAGCACGGCGGTGCTTCTTGCCACCTGCCTGGCATCATTCTTCGGAACGCTCATTATGGCGTTTGCGGCAAATCTGCCGTTTGCGCTTTCGGCAGGAATGGGACTGAATGCGTACTTCGCTTACACCGTATGCGGCATTATGGGCTATTCCTGGCAGACCGCACTGCTGGCGGTATTTATAGAGGGAATAATTTTTATCGTTCTCTCGCTGACAAAGGTTCGTGAAAGCATCTTCAACTGTATCCCCTTGGAGCTGAAACGTGCCGTATCGGTGGGAATAGGTCTGTTTATCGCATTTATCGGACTTCAGAATGCAGGACTTGCAGTTGATTCGGCAACGCTTGTATCGCTGGTTGATTTCCGTGAGAACTTCTCGACCTCGGGCATCTGCGCACTGCTTGCAATCATCGGACTGATGATAACAGCTGTCCTTTATATCAAAAAGGTAAAGGGTTCAATACTCATCGGCGTGTTCGGCACATGGATACTGGGCATAATATGCCAGCTGACAGGTATATACGTTCCTGACGGCGAAAGCTATTTCTCGCTGTTCCCCACATTTGCAATGACCGATTTTTCCAAGCTGGGCGAGACCTTCGGTCAGTGCTTCAATGCCGACCTCGGTTCAGTGGGAATATTCAATTTCATTGCCGTTATTTTCTCGTTCCTTTTTGTTGACCTTTTCGATACTCTGGGCACAATCATCGGAGTAAGCACAAAGGCAAATATGCTTGATAAGGACGGCAGACTGCCTGCCATCAAGCCCGCACTTATGGCAGATGCAGTTGCAACATCGGCAGGTGCGGTACTGGGAACATCTACCACCACAACCTTTGTTGAATCCTCGGCAGGCGTTGCGGCAGGAGGAAGAACAGGCCTTACAGCTCTGACAACAGCGGTGCTGTTCCTGCTGTCAATGTTCCTGGCGCCCATCTTTATCGCCATTCCCTCATTTGCCACAGCTCCTGCGCTGATAATCGTGGGCTTCCTTATGTTCTCCACCATCGCCGAACTTAAAGTAGATGAGACAAACTACACCTCTGCTATCCCCGCATATCTTTGCATACTTGCAATGCCCCTTTTCTACAGCATTTCTGAGGGTATCGCCATCGGCATCATTTCCTACGTTGTAATAAACCTCGTATGCGGCAAGGCAAAGCAGATAAATCCGCTTATGTACGTGCTTGCGGTGATGTTCGTGCTGAAATATGTATTTCTTTGATAAAACACGGCACTATACTGATGTATGGGAGGGCCTTACTTGAAAGAGCTTAAAGATTATATAACAAATATTCCCGATTTTCCTCAAAAGGGCATAATTTTCCGTGATGTTACATCGCTGCTGCAGAGCGGCAAGGGCTTTTCGACGGCAGTTGATGAAATGCTCAGTCAGCTTGATGACGTTGAGTTTGATGCTGTGCTGGGACTTGAAGCCAGAGGCTTTCTGTTCGGTGCGCCCATAGCTTACGCACGTAAAAAGAGCTTTGTCCCCGTCCGCAAAAAGGGCAAGCTCCCCAGAGCCACAGTCTCTGCGGAATATGATCTTGAGTACGGCAAGGCAGAGATCGAGATACACACCGATTCCCTGAAAAAAGGCGACAAGGTAGTGATAATAGACGACCTTATCGCCACAGGAGGAACTCTTGAAGCGGCAGCAAGGCTTGTTGAGCAGCTTGGCGGAGAAGTGGTAAGGATCGTGTGCCTTATTGAGCTTACCGACCTTAAAGGCAGGGAAAAGCTGAAAAATTACGATGTCCGCTCGATAGTTACCTACGAGGGAGAATGAGTTTATAAAAATCGGAGCTGTCACAGTATTATACTAATCTTTAATCGTTCTATAGACAAAGCCGACAGATGAAATAAGACCAGTCTAGGAAAGCGACTGCAGGCGGGCTTGTCGCCCGGCAAGGGAGCTTGACGAAGAATGGGCTTATTTCAGCCGAGGATTTGTCTATAGGTTGATTGAGGATTAGTATTAAGCTGTGGCAGCTCTTTTTGATGTAATACTAAGCACCAATTAAAAACTATACAAAAATCGAGCATGATCTTGCGTATATGGATTATGCGACGATTTTTTGTCTATAGTTTTATTGGTGATTAGTATTATTATCCCGCAAAAGAATTATTCAATGCCCTTTACAGTGTAATCCTTATCCTCGACTGCCTTTTTAAGGACATCATCGGGAACGTCCTTGCTGAGTGAAACAGCTGCAATGCCCTTTTCGTGGCTGACCTCGTTAACGGTAACGCCGTCAATAGCCTCCAGTGCCTTCTTAACAGCAGCCTCACAATGGCCGCACATCATGCCTTCGATCTTGATAGTCTTAGTCATAGTATTTTTCTCCTTTTTCTTTGATTGCTTGATTTTTTTATCCTTATCGGCATTGTGAATGTCGAAAAAGTTCAGTCTGAGAGCGTTTGTTACCACGCAGAAGCTGGAAAGGCTCATTGCCGCAGCCGCAAACATGGGGTTCAGCTGCCAGTGGAACAAAGGTATCCACACACCTGCCGCAAGAGGTATGCCTATTGCATTGTAGAAGAACGCCCAGAACAGGTTCTGGTGAATGTTCCTCAGTGCCGCACGGCTGAGGCGAATCGCAGCGGGAACGTCGCTCAGGCGGCTCTTCATCAGCACCACATCTGCCGCATCTATGGCAACATCCGTACCTGCGCCTATGGCAATGCCGATATCCGCACGGGTAAGAGCGGGAGCGTCGTTTATTCCGTCGCCTACCATAGCTACCTTGCCCTCGTTCATCAGCTTTCTGATAACGCTTTCCTTGCCGTCGGGAAGCACGCCTGCGATTACCTCGTCAACACCTGCCTGTCTGCCGATAGCGGCAGCGGTCTTTTCATTGTCGCCCGTGAGCATTACCACACGGACGCCCATATTTTTAAGCTCTCTTACCGCCTGAGGGCTGTCCTCCTTGATAACGTCCGCCACGGCTATAACGCCTGCAAAAGCGCCGTCACAGGTGAACATAAGTGGAGTTTTGCCCTCCTCCGCAAGAGCTTCGGACTTTTCCTTCATTTCCTCGGAAATATCCGCCTGAGAGCTTATAAACTTCACGCTTCCGCCCAGAAGCTTTTTTCCGCCCGATACTGCGGAAAGTCCGTTGCCTGCAAGGGCTGTGAAGTTCTCGGTGCTGTCGGGAATGATATTTCTCTCTGTGCCAAGGTCGATGACCGCCTTTGCCAGAGGGTGCTCGCTGTTCTTTTCAAGGGTGCAGGCAAGCTTTAAGAGAGATGATTCGTCATAGCCCTCGGCGGGGATAATATCCGTTACCTTAGGCTCGCCCATGGTGATAGTACCTGTTTTATCAAGGGCACAAACAGTTACCTTTCCTGTCTGCTCCAGAGAAGCGGCAGTCTTGAAAAGTATGCCGTTCTTTGCGCCCATTCCACTGCCCACCATGATAGCAACGGGAGTTGCCAGACCCAGCGCACAGGGGCAGCTGATCACCAGCACGGAAATACCCCTTGCCAGTGCAAAGCCTACTGTCTGACCCGCCAGCAGCCAGACCAGAGTAGTTACTACTGCAATGGAAATAACCACAGGAACGAAAATTCCCGAGACCTTGTCCGCAGCCTTTGCGATAGGCGCTTTTGTGGCAGCGGCATCGCTTACCATTTTGATTATCTGTGAAAGGGCAGTGTCCTCGCCGACCTTTACGGCACGACACTTGATAAAGCCCGACTGGTTTACTGTTGCGGCAGATACGCTGTCGCCAACTTCCTTATCCGCAGGAACGCTCTCGCCTGTGAGCGCAGACTCGTTCACAGCACTTCTTCCCTCAATAACAACGCCGTCCGCAGGAATGCTCTCGCCGGGGCGCACAAGGAAAATATCGCCGATGACTATCTGTTCTGCGGGAACGGTAACTTCCTTGCAGTCACGCTCAAGAGTAGCAGTCTTGGGAGCAAGCTTCATCAGGCTTTTCAGTGCATCGGTGGTCTTGCCCTTTGAACGGGCTTCAAGCATTTTTCCGAGAGTGATAAGTGTAAGTATCATGGCAGCCGATTCAAAATAGAACTCGTCCATGTACTTCATCACAGCCTCATGGTTGCCTCTCATCACCGCATCTGTCATGGCAAACAGCGCATATGTGCTGTAGATAAACGCAGCCGATGAACCCAGAGCCACCAGAGTATCCATATTGGGTGCACGGTGGATAAGTCCCTTGAAGCCGCTTATAAAGAATTTCTGGTTGATGACCATTATAATAATGGTGAGCAGCATCTGGATAAGCCCCATGGCAACGTGGTTATCCTCTATCACCGCAGGAAGAGGCCAGCCCCACATCATATGACCCATGGAGAAATACATAAGTATCACAAGGAAAACCAGTGATACTATAAGACGCTTTTTCAGCACGGGGGTAGCCTTGTCCGCCAGAGCGTCATCGGAGGGGGCGCTGCTTTTTTCCGCACCCTTTACGGAAGCGCCGTAGCCTGCCGCCTCCACCGCAGCGATTATCCTTTCGGGAGAAGCGCTGCCCTCAACTCCCATTGAATTTGTAAGCAGGCTCACCGAGCAGGAGGTAACGCCCTCAACTGCCGATACAGCCTTTTCCACACGGGTGCTGCACGCCGCACAGCTCATACCCGTAACATTGTACTGTTCCATACTTTTCCTTTCTTTCAGATAGATTTCCCATACCGACTTATTTCATCAGCTTTTGCAGGGTACCGACAAGCTCGTCTATTACCTCGTCCTTGCCGTCACGTATATCCTGCGCCACACAGGTGCGGATATGCTCCGCCAGAAGCTCCTTATTAAATGAGTTGACAGCGGCGCTCACCGCAGCAGACTGCACCAGTATATCAACACAGTAAGCATTGCGCTCCACCATGCCCTTTATGCCTCTTATCTGCCCCTCGATACGGTTAAGGCGGTTTATAAGCCTCTTGTATTCATCATCTGAGCGCTCCTTTGTCTTATGACAGCAGCATTTTTCTTCACTCATATTATCACCTCGTAATGGTGTGCTGTTCAACGTTTCGTTTTTGTTACCTCACACTTACAGGAATAGTATATACCCCCATGGGGTATTTTTTCAAGAGTATATCTCAAACAAAATTATTATTTTAAATGAACATATGATACAATATAGTCTCACTGCACTGTTTTTAACTGCCATTTTAAGTAAAATTAGTAAATGTTTCCTTGGCGGTGTATTATTATTCATTATTTGCTGTGGAAATTTATATATATTTGTGATATAATAAATTTTAATTGGATTTTGCACAGACATTACTTTAAAATATGGAGGATGATTTCGTTGATAAGCGGCAAAATGCTAAAAGACGCACTTATTTCAGCTGCCCTTACCCTTTCCGATATGAAAAAACAGGTGGACGAGCTTAACGTATATCCCGTTCCCGACGGAGACACAGGAACAAATATGTCTCTTACACTTACAAATGCCATGAACGCTCTCCAGAACCTGGACGATGGGGCTGCTGTTTCTGAGGTGGCTTCCGTTGCCGCTTCCGCAATGCTTAGAGGCGCAAGAGGAAACTCGGGCGTTATCACCTCTCTGCTTTTCAGAGGCTTCTCAAAGGGTCTTGCGGATAAAAAAGAAGCTGACTGCGATGATATGGCAAACGCCCTTGAAATAGGCGTTGACGCAGCTTACAAGGCTGTTATGAAGCCCGCAGAGGGCACTATCCTCACCGTTGCAAGAGTCAGCGCAGAAAAGGCAAGGGAATCCTCCTTTATCACAAACGACCCTCTGGTACAGTGGTCGGACGTGTGTGCTGCCGCAAGGGATGCTCTGGATAAAACTCCCGAGCAGCTCCCAATACTTAAAAAAGCCGGCGTTGTTGACGCAGGCGGAAAGGGTCTCGTTATCATCTTTGAAGAGATGTTCCGTGCCTTTAAGGGCGAGCCAAGAACCGTTGTAAACCAGCCCAAGATAATCTCCGACAGCAAGATGTCCTTCACCGTTCAGGACGATGAGACACAGGAGATAACCTTCGGCTACTGTACCGAGTTTATTGTAAACGTCACCGATTTCAAGAAAAAGCCTGCGGACCTGAGAAAATATCTGGAATCCATCGGCGACTGCGTTGTTGTAGTCGATGATGAGGACATCATAAAGGTACACGTTCACACCGACCACCCCGGTCAGGCTATAGAGAGAGGTCTTACCTACGGCGCTCTCTGCAATATGAAGATAGACAATATGCGTCTCCAGCGTGAAAAGAAGGCTGCCGCAAAGAAAAAGCTCAATGAAAAGCCCGTTCCCGCAAAGCCCGAAAAGCGTTTCGGCTTTGTTGCCGTGGCAAACGGAAGCGGTGTTGAGTCCATGTTCACCGACCTTGGTGCGGACTGCATCGTCAAGGGAGGACAGACCATGAACCCCTCTGCGGACGATATCCTCCGTGCGGTATATTCCGTTCCCGCCGAGATCGTGTTCATTCTCCCCAACAACAAAAACATCATCATGGCAGCGGAGCAGGCTATGAAGCTCTCCGAAAAGACAATGTGCGTCCTCAGGACCACATCTGTTCCCCAGGGAATGTCTGCAATGATGAGCTTTGACCCCGATTCCGATTTCGATACCAACAGAATGAATATGTCTCTGGCAGCGGAAAAGGTGCAGTCGGGTCTTATAACCTTTGCAGCCCGTGATTCAAGCTTCAGCGGTCACGAGATAAAGTCAGGCGATATCCTTGCCCTTGAAAACGGCAGGCTCTCATTTATCGACCGTGATGTTACCAGAGCCGCTTACAAGCTCACAAGAAAGCTTGTGAAGAACCTTAAGGGCAGCGCAGGATATGTTACCGTGCTTTACGGCTCGGACGTTTCCGACGATAAGGCAAGCGAGCTTGAAAATATCATGAAGAGCAAGCTCAGCAGCCTTGACATAAACTTTGTAAAGGGCGGTCAGCCCGTATATTACTACATTATCTCAGTGGAGTCAGAGTGATGAAAAAGATCACCGTTATTACGGGACACTACGGCAGCGGCAAATCCACATTTGCCGCAAACTATGCAATAAAATGCGCAGAACAGGGCGAGCAGGTCACTGTGGTGGATATGGATACTGTAAATCCATATTACCGCACTGCCGACCTGGGCGAGCTTTTTGCCCGGAAGGGCGTAAAGCTCTGCGCACCAATGTATGCGGGAACGAACCTTGACGTTCCCATACTCAATTTTGATATTCCCGCAATTTACGCAGAAGGCAGAAAGCTTGTTATAGATATGGGCGGCGATGACGCAGGCACATATCCTTTAGGCAAGTTCAGGAGCTTTCTGGAAGCTAATAAGGAGGAAACGGAAATTCTCTACGTGGTGAATTTCTGCCGATACCTTACCCGCACTCCCGAAGAAGCTGAGGAGATACTCCGTGAGATAGAAGCTGCCTGCGGTCTTAAAGCGACCGCCATGGTCAACAACTCAAATCTTGGTTTTGAGACTGACAGTGATGTTATCGCTGCGGGAATAAAGCAGGCTGAAATGATATCAAAACAGGCAGAGCTTCCCATCTTCTGCCACACCGTTCCCGTTCTTGAAAACAGAACAGTGAGCGCCGAAAGCACCGCCGACATTTTCCCTGTGGAAATTTACATCAAAAACGTGTGGAACTGACAAAGTCTCCGCAAAATCATATGAAAGGAAGTCAATATCTATGGCGAAAATGACCGTCAATACTGACAGATGCAAGGGCTGTTCCCTGTGCGTATCCGTCTGTCCCAAGAAAATCATCACGATACGCAAGGATATAAGAACACCCAAGGGCTACTGCCCCGCAGAATGCACTGACCAGACCAAGTGTACAGGCTGCGCAATGTGCTATACCATGTGCCCCGACTGCGCTATAACAGTCGAGAGATAATTTTCGGAAAGGACTGAACCACATTGGCAAATGAAAGAATGCTTATGAAGGGCAACGAAGCCCTTGCAGAGGCTGCCGTCCGTGCAGGCTGCAAATGCTACTTCGGTTACCCTATCACCCCTCAGACTGAGATCGCTGCTTATATGTCAAAGCGTATGCCCAAGTGCGGCGGCGTGTTCTTACAGGCAGAGAGCGAGATCGCTGCTATAAATATGGTCTATGGCGCAGCCGCAACAGGCGTGCGTGCTATGACCTCTTCATCTTCCCCCGGAATTTCCCTTAAATCAGAGGGTATCTCCTATGCCGCAGGCTGCGACCTTCCCTGCGTCATCGTAAACGTTCAGAGAGGCGGCCCCGGTCTCGGCGGTATCCAGCCCGCACAGTCCGACTATTATCTTGCAACCAAGGCAGGCGGCCACGGCGACTTCTTCATTCCCGTATATGCTCCCTGCTCCGTTCAGGAAATGGCTACATATGCCGTAAAGGCTTTCGATATGGCCGATAAGTTCCGCACCCCCGTAATGATCCTTTCCGATGGTCTTCTCGGTCAGATGATGGAACCCGTTGAGTTCCCCGACATCACCGACAATGAGCCAGCAAAGGACTGGGCTTGCGTAGGCCACGGCAACAAGAGGCATCACAACATCATCAATTCCCTTTACCTCAAGCCCGAAGAGCTTGAAGAGTCCAACAGACAGCGTTTCAAGAAGTACGATATCGAAAAGCAGGAGCTTCCCGAGGTTGAAAACTATCTCACCGAGGACGCTGACATTATCGTAACAGGCTACGGCGCTTCCGCAAGAATCGTCCGCTCCGCTGTCAATGCCGCAAGAGCAGAGGGCATCAAGGCAGGTATGATAAGACCTATCACCCTTTGGCCCTTCCCCGAAAAGGCTTATGCCGACACCGTTGAGACCGCCAAGGCATACCTTGTTGTTGAGCTTTCGATGGGTCAGATGGTCGATGACGTAAGACTTGCCACAAGCTGCCGCAGACCCGTCCGCTTCTTCGGAAGAACAGGCGGAGTTATCCACACTCCCGCCGAGATCCTTGCTCAGATAAAGCTTATCGCTAAGGAGGAACTGAAATAATGGCTATATATCAGAAGCCTCACGCTCTTGAGGATATCAGTATGCACTTCTGCCCCGGCTGTACCCACGGTATCGTTCACAGACTGGTTGCCGAGGTAATAGATGAAATGGGCATTGAGGGCGACACTATCGGAATCTGCCCCGTAGGATGTTCCGTTGTTTCCTACGATTATTTTGCCTGCGATATGATCGAAGCAGCTCACGGACGTGCTCCCGCAGTTGCAACAGGCGTAAAGCGTTCAAGACCCGACAAGTTCGTATTCACATATCAGGGTGACGGCGACCTTGCCGCTATCGGAACCTGCGAAACAGTTCACGCAGCTACCAGAGGCGAAAACATCACCATAATCTTTATCAACAACACCATTTACGGCATGACAGGCGGTCAGATGGCTCCCACCACGCTTCCCGGTCAGGTAACACAGACCACTCCTTTCGGCAGAGACCCCAAGGTTGCAGGATACCCCGTAATGGTATGCGAAATGCTTTCTCAGCTCACAGGCACAGCCTATGCGGAAAGAGTTTCCGTTGACTCCCCCGCTCACATCAATGCAGCCAAAAAGGCGATCCGCAAGGGCTTTGAGGTGCAGAAGAACAAGCAGGGCTTCTCCATCATCGAGGTGCTTTCCACCTGTCCCACCAACTGGGGCATGACTCCTTTGGAGGCAATGGAAAGAGTAAGAACGGAAATGATACCCTACTATCCTCTCGGTGTTTACAAGGATATCACCGCTGAAAACAAGTGAGAAAGGAGCAGATAATATGACCAGTGAAATTCAGCTTGCGGGCTTTGGCGGACAGGGTATCCTGTTTGCGGGAAAAGTCCTTGCATACTGCGGAATGCTCGCCGACAGAGAGGTTTCATGGCTTCCCTGCTACGGCCCCGAAATGAGAGGCGGAACCTGCAACTGCTCCGTATGTCTCTCCGACGAGCCTATCGGCTCTCCCGTTGTAAACGAACCCGATCTTCTTATCGCAATGAACGAGCCTTCCTACACCAAGTTCATCGGTGCGGTAAAGGCAGGCGGATACGCATTTGTTGACAGCACTCTGGTTGACTCGGCAAATGTCCGCAGCGATATCCACGAATTCAGAGTTCCCGCTACAAGACTTGCAGACGAAAACGAGCTTAAAGGCGGAGCAAACATCATTCTTATCGGCAAGCTCATCAAGGAGTCGGGAGTTATCTCCATGGACGATATTGAGGCTGCTATAAGAAAGATAGTTCCCCCAAAAAAGGCTCAGCTTATCGAAAATAACCTGAAGGCTATCCAGATAGGCTACAACTACAGCGAATAAATATGGACTTGATTCCTGCCGCCGGGTAGGTCATGCGCCGCAGCCTGTGTCATAAGGCCATTGAAGACACAGGTTACGGCGCTTTTTTATATAATAAAAAAGGAGTATGAAGAAACACGATGAATAATCAGACAAGATCATTTGCAAAATACGCCTCTCTCAGCGTTATAGGAATGATAGGGCTTTCCTGCTATATCCTTGCGGACACATTTTTCGTGGCGCAGGGACTTGGCACAAACGGACTTGCCGCCCTTAACCTTGCCATTCCGATCTACAGCGCCATCACGGGAATGGGCATGATGACAGGCATGGGAGCCGCCACTTGCTACTCCATAATGCGCAGCCGTGGGGACGAAAAGGCGGACAAGGTGTTCACAAACGCCCTTTTCATCGCAGCATTCTTCACGCTCATATTCGAGATATGTGGCATATTTTTCTCAGGCAGTATATCAAGACTGCTGGGCGCAGAGGGCGATACCTATGAAATGTGCCGTGTCTATCTCAGAACGCTGCTCATATTCTCCCCATTTTTCCTGCTCAATAACATTTCCATATGCTTTCTCAGAAACGACAATGCCCCTCATCGCTCAATGGCAGGAATGCTTGTAGGAAGCTTTTCAAACATCGTGCTGGATTACATCTTTATCTTTCCGTTTAAAATGGGAATGTTCGGCGCAGTCCTGGCAACCTGCTTTGCACCCATTATCAGCCTTGGGGTAATGTCAGGCTTTTACCTAAAAAAGCGCAACACATTCTACCTTACAAAAACTGCCCCCGATATGAAGCTCATCTCCCGAATAGCCGCAACAGGCGTTCCCGCTCTTGTTACGGAGCTGTCCTCGGGCATAGTTATTATTGTGTTCAATATGATAATAATGTCGCTGGCTGGAAATGTGGGCGTGGCAGCCTATGGCATCGCAGCAAATATATTTATCGTGGTAGTGTCCATATACAACGGCATTGCTCAGGGAATGCAGCCGCTGGCAAGCAAATCATCGGGCGAGGGCGACAGCGCAGCTTCACACAGCTATCTCAGGCTGGCGCTTATCTCGGGCGCTGTGGTGTCGGTTATAGTATATATCTGCATTTTCTTTTTTGCTGACCCCATTGCAGGCATTTTCAACAGCGAAAAAGACCCCGCATTGCAGGAAATTGCAATACAGGGTCTTAGACTTTATTTTATCGGCTGCTTTTTTGCAGGCTTCAACGTTATAAAAGCAGCGTATCTTTCAGCTGTGGGAATATCCGCTCCCGCAAACCTTATATCCATATTGAGAGGCTTTGCGGTGATAATCCCCGCCGCTCTGGCAATGTCGGCACTGTGGGGAGTTGACGGACTGTGGCTTTCCTTTGCGGCAAGTGAGTTCATTGTCTCAATAGTGAGCCTTTGCATCAATCCAGACCGAACTCGGAAAGCACCTTCTGAACGTCCTTGAGAGCCTCACGCCGCTCCTTGTAGTCGGGAATGACCATTCTCACGTTCTCCCAGAACGCCTCGGAGTGGTTCATCTGACGGGTGTGGCAAAGCTCGTGAACTATAACATAATCTATAAGACTGATGTCGGCAGCTATCAGCTTCCATGAAAGGTTTATCACCTTCTGAGCTGAACAGCTGCCCCATCTTGTTTTAGCGGAATTTACCTTTACATCGGCTATCTCGATGCCCATTCGGTCGGCAGTGAGACGTGTGCGTGCAATAAGCGTGCCCTTGGCAATGGTGCTGTAGAGCCTGCGCAGATATGGCAGCAGCTCTTCAAGAGCCACACCCTCGGGAAGATGGAATTTTCCGCCTGTGTAGCCGTAGGGCTGTACATTATCCACAGGACACATACCGCCAAAAAGCGGCAGCTCCATGGGCGGCTTTGAGAGCCTTGCGCTGCGCTCCCCCACTCTTGCACGAGCTGTGCGGGAGTATTTTTCTATCCAGTCGGATTTTTCGCTTACAAACTTCTCTATCCTGTCATCAGGGAGACTAAGAGGGGCACGGACAATAACATTGCCCTCCCTGTCAACGGTTATTGAAAGGGTCTGCCGCTTGCTGCGGATAACTTTATAATCAGGCGTATTTCTCACTTCCTTGTATCGTTTTTGCCTGCAAGCTCATAGGGCGAGGGCATTACCGCTCCCACAGCAGCTTCAAGAAATCCGGCAGGATCCTTGGCATATAATTTCCACAAATCATCGCTCCAGCCTGCAAGCACTCCGGTGTCGTTATGGTGGACCTCATCAATGATAAGGATACCGCCCTCCTCGGAACAGCTGTATGTAAATATCCTGCCGCCCGATGTGCAGAAGTTTATGAAAAACTGCTTTGTTTTTCCCGTATATACCCCGTTGTAATAGTTGTACTGGAACTTCTGATTCATGAACATCCATACAACGCTGCTCATAGGAATGACTGTTGTTTTAAGTCCCATTCTGCCGAAAATATAGTTTCTGCCAACGCAGACCATATCGGTGCTTCTGAAAACAGCACCCTCGGCAAACTCCCTTTCGGCTTCCTCTTCCGAGCCTCCCACAGCTTTAAATGCGGCAAGCGCCCTTTTGTAGTCCTTGCCTGTAAGGGAGTATATGAAGAAAATCAATGCGCCTATGGCTGCCGCTGCCGTGAGAACAACATACATCAGCGTGCTTTCCATCAGCATCACAAACAGGAAAAACAGCGTCAGAACAAACACAAAAGCCGCTATCTTGACAGTCCGATAATACAGCTCACCCTTAAAGCCCTTGTGAGCATGAGCCTTTTGTGCCGCTCTCTGAATTTTCTTTTCAAGCCCCTTGCGGTATGATACGCTCTGAGGACTGTTTTCGTCTTTAAGTGCTTCCTCAAGGCGCTTTTCAGATCTTTTCCTTAGGATAAAGAACGCACCCAAACCTATAAGAAGCAGCGCTATTGCAAAGGACACCCATGTAATGTTTACAATCAGTATCCACAGCGCAATTATTATCATGATAACTCCTGCTATCACGCTTGATACCGCACTGTCCTTTTCATAATCCTCTGTTGTTTTCTCTCTGCGCTTTTTCATATTAACCCCTTGTAACTGATTATTTGTCAGTGTTTATGTATTCCTTGTAGCCGTTAAGATAGATCGCACCGGATATTACGGTGAGAATAGTGGATATCCAGATAAGCACCTGCTCGGTAATGTTTACCCATGCCGCATAGCCTGTGCTGTCCTTGCCGAAAAGCACCGCAAAGAACAGTATAATAACTATTGATACCATTGTAAATGCTGTTTTGAGCTTGCCCCAGATACCTGCGGCAACAACAACGCCCTCGTTTGCGGTAACAAGCCTGAGGCCCGATACCATAAACTCTCTTGCGATGATGATTATTACGGGAACCGCTCCCACAAGCCCCATCTGAATAAAGCATACAAGTGCGGATATGACCAGCACCTTGTCAGCCAGAGGGTCAAGGAACTTGCCGAAGTTGGTCACAAGATTTCTGCTGCGGGCAATGTGTCCGTCCAGCGCATCGGTTACAGATGCGGCTATGAACACAACAAGCGCCAGTATGCTGCTTGCCTGACTGCCGAAAGGCACGTCGCAAAGCAGGAAGAAAATGAAAAAGGGAACGAGGATAACTCTCATTACCGTAAGCTTATTGGGCAGATTCATCAACAACATCTCCTATCAGGTCGTAGTCCATAACTTCATTGATATGTACGTGAACGAACATTCCGGGAACAAGCTTTCTCTTCTTGGAGTTGAAGAATATCTTGCCGTCGATCTCGGGAGCATCGGCAGCGCTTCTGCCGAAATAGCACTCGCCGTAACGGTCATAGCCCTCAACCAGCGTTTCGATAACAGTGTCACGGAGAAGCTGATTTTTCGCACCCATTATCATCATTTGCTGCTCCATGATAATATCCGCACGGTGCTGCTTGGTCTCTTCATCAAGCTGACCGTCCATCTTGGCAGCCTTAGTACCCTCCTCAGCGGAGTATGGGAAGCAGCCCAGGCGGTCAAATTCCATGTCACGGACAAAATCAGCCAGGCGGTCAAACTGCTCGACAGTCTCTGTGGGGAAGCCTGTGATAAGGGTAGTTCTCAGGATAATTCCGGGAACCTTTTCACGTATCTTCTTTATAAGCGCCCTGAGAGTCTCCTCATCGCCGGGACGGTTCATCTTTTTCAGGATATCCTCATCGCAGTGCTGAATGGGCATATCTATGTACTTGACGATCTTGTCCTCTCTTGCCATAACGTCCAGCAGCTCGTCGGAAATGCGCTCGGGATAGCAGTACAGCACTCTTATCCACTTGAGCTGAGGAATGGTGCAGAGCTTTTCAAGCAGCTCGGGAAGTGAGGGCTTGCCGTAAATATCCTCGCCGTAGCGTGTGGAGTCCTGAGCAATGAGAATAAGCTCTCTTACGCCGTTGACAGCAAGCTCGGTAGCCTCCGCAAAAAGCTGCTCCATGGGAACGCTGCGGTTTCTGCCTCTGATAGAGGGAATAGCGCAGAAAGAACAGCAGTTGCTGCAGCCGTCGGCAATTTTAAGATACGAGTAGAAAGACAATGTTGTCTGGATACGTCCGCCTGTAAGGCCCAGATTAAGCTTGCTGTCAAAGGCAGTGAAATGGTCGCCCTCCAGTACTTTTTCGATAACGTCGCATATCCGGTCATTGCAGCCGATACCAACAACAGCGTCAGCCTCGGGTATCTCGGAAGCAACTTCGTCCTTGTAGCGCTCTGCAAGACACCCTGTAATGATTATCTTCTTGATGCGTCCCTCTTTTTTAAGCTCTGCAAATTCAAGTATAGTCTCAATAGCTTCCTGCTTTGCAGACTCTATAAATCCGCAGGTATTTATGATAGCCACATCAGCCAGAGCAGCGTCGCCAACCAGCTCATAGCCCTTTTCATTTATCTTGTATAACATTCTTTCGGCGTCAACCTGATTTTTTGAACATCCGAGAGAAACCATTCCAACTCTTATGGGCATTTATAACTCATCCTTTTAATTTTATTATATATCTGTATGCGCACATATACATTTTAAATTATACTACATCAAGGGCTTATTTTCAAGGGGATTTTTATGAATTGTAAAAATTATTTTTCAACTAAAATCAAAGGTGTAAACCAATCCTGATTACTGATATAATATGTTGACAAATTTATTTTTTTGATGTATAATATTAAAAAAATTACTGTTCGTACACTGAATTAAAGAAAGGATCTGATTATTTTGAAAAACAGAAGTATCAAAAAAATTACAGCGTTTTGTGCAGCAACTGTAATCACATTCTCTATGGCAAGTACCTGCTTTGCGGGTGAATGGAAAGATACAAAAAGCGGAAAAATGTTCATAGATAACGGACAGGCTGTCACAGGCATGGCAGAAATAGACGGAGATACATACTATTTCAATAGCAAAGGGATCATGAAAACAGGCTGGCTGAAAACAAAATCAGGCTCCAAATACTATTTTGGAAGCGATGGCATTATGAAAACTGGATGGCTGAAAGTAAAATCAAATAAGTATTATTTAAAAAAAGATGGCACTGCTGTCACCGGTGTGAAAAAGATAAACGGCAGTTATTACTGCTTTGACAAGGACGGCGTAATGCTTACAGGCTGGCAGAAGGACAAAAGCGGACACTCATATTATTACTGTACCAACGGCAAGCGAGCTGTCAGTCAAACAATCACCATTAACGGAAAACGTGTAAAATTTGACAGCAAAGGCAATGGCAAGGTAATAAAAAAGCCTGATAAAACAAATACAGAAACCAACTCAGCTAAAAAAGAAGTATATCCTACTAAGATAACTGTAATTGAAGATGAAATACCAATGAACCTGAATACAACCGCTTATGTAGTATTCAGCTTCAAACCCATCAACACTACTTATAAAGATGTCAAATATAGTTCCTCCAATACAAGTATTGTTTCCATAGATAAAAACGGAAAAATGACCGCCCACAAAGCAGGAACCTGCTATATAACCATAACATCAACATATAATGACAGTATTTCAGTTCAAGTCAAAGTAACAGTTTCATAAGCTTCAGCTCTTTTTCAAAGCACAACTTATACTAATAAAAAATGCGTTTCAAATTTCTGAGTTGAAACGCATTTTATTTTTATCTATCAATCATAAATATAAAGCCGCCCTGTCAGAGCGGCATAAGATATTCAGATTCTGTGCAGGCTTTTCAGTTCGTCCAGCACCTCATTGATTGCCAGACTGTCGCTGATATTTCTTACCTTGTCGTCTAATTTTATAAAGCGCTTTGAGTGGTCGAGGAGCATTTCAAGAGCCACCTTGTTAGAGGGAACAAGGTCATTTTCAATATCAAGCTTTATACCCCTGACATCGCCCTTCAGGTCGGAGACATCATTTTTAAGCCCCGCAATATCACCCTTCATTACAGTTATCTCGCTCTTTATGCCTGACATGTCATTTTTCAAGCCCGATACTTCCTGCTTCATGACTGCCATGTCACTCTTCAAGCCTGATACATCATCTTTCATAACTGCCATGTCACTTTTAAGTCCTGCAACATCAGTCTGAACCTCGTCCAGCTTGCCTAATATCTGCATAAGCATTTCATCTGTTGTCATTCCGATCACCTCTTTTATAATGATTATACCCTACTCAAATACGCTTGTCAAGGGGATTTTTCTGATGACATCTCCCTCTCAATCCACCTCATCAGGAGATTTACTATCCTGCGCTGTTCATCGGCAGAAAGCTCACGTCCCTTGGGAACACGGTACCATTTTTCAAGGCAGCCCCTACAGCAGCAGGCACAGGCGTGCTGGGCGATGAATATGGGGTGCCCACGCATGGGAGTCTGCTTGCCGTCATTGGGTATCGCAGCAGGAGCAAGGCGCTTGGCGATAAAATCTTCTCCATGGCTGTGGATAACGTCCATGCCCTTTTCCCGCACATATTCCCTGTCCTTTTGGGACAGATGAAATTTTCGCCTGAAAGCCGACTTTTGCAGTTTGTCAAGAGCTTCATCTACAGTCTGCATTATATGACCTCTTATGAAAAAGCCCGCAGTAACCGCAATACAGCGGAAAATGCGGGCTTTATTGTTTTAACGTATGTTATGCGCTATTATTCAACAACGGGAACAGTCCAGCCGAATGTATCCTCGGTCTTGCCCCACTGAATGCCTGTAAGGGTCTCGTAAAGCATATGAGAAACAGGACCGATCTCACCGTTGTTAAGGGTCATGATCTTGTCGCCGTACTTCAGCTCGCCGATGGGAGAAATAACTGCGGCTGTACCTGTACCGAATGCCTCGTCGAACTTGCCCTCGTCATAAGCCTTGGTAAGCTCGTCGATCTCAATGTTTCTCTCGGAAACTCTGTAGCCCTTGCTTCTGAGTATTTCCAGGCAGGACTTTCTTGTGATACCGCCGAGGATTGACTTTCTTTCAAGGCTGGGAGTAAGAACTTCGCCGTCAATTACGAAGAATACGTTCATAGCGCCTACTTCCTCTATGTACTTGCGGTGAACACCGTCAAGCCAGAGAACCTGCTCGTAGCCTACCTTGTCAGCCTCTTCCTGAGCCTTCAGGGAGATAGCGTAGTTAGCAGCAGCCTTTGTGAAGCCTGTACCGCCTGTTACTGCACGTACATAGTTCTGCTCAACGTAGATCTTTACGGGAGCAAGACCTGCCTCGTAGTATGCGCCTACAGGAGAGCAGATGATGCAGAAAAGCAGATGCTTTGCAGGGTGAACGCCAAGCATGGGGTCAACTGCGAAAATAAAAGGACGAATGTAAAGAGAAGTGCCGTAATTATGGGGAACCCAGTCCTGGTCGATCTCCACGAGCTTCTTGATAGCTTCAACGCCGAATGCCTCATCGATCTGAGGAATGCAGAGACGGTCGTTGGAAACATTCATTCTTGCCATGTTCTGCTCGGGACGGAACAGCTGTATCCTGCCGCTTTCGGTTCTGTAAGCCTTCATGCCCTCAAAATCAGCCTGACCGTAGTGGAGGCACATTGCGGAAGGCTCAAGAGGAATAGGGCCGTAAGGAACTATTCTTGCATCATGCCAGCCCTGACCCTCATCATAGTTCATAAGGAACATATGGTCAGTGAAAATTTTACCGAATCCCAGCTTGGATTCATCAGCAGGCTTTGCCTTAGGCGATGTTGTTTTTGTGATTTTGATCTCCATAATTAAAATCTCCTTTTTACTAATCTTCAAGAAGCAGCCCTAAAGCCGCCAGATGTTATCAGTATTTATGTACGGAAGAAGAAACTTCCGCGTAATTTATATAATTATACCATACACAATTATATTTTTCAAGTCAAAGTTATATAAATTCCTCTTGATTTTTTTTATTTTATATGATATAATGGACAAGTCACCTGATATAAGGTGAATTTGTCTCCGTAGCTCAGCAGGATAGAGCGTTCGCCTCCTAAGCGAAAGGCCATGGGTTCGAATCCCGTCGGGGACGCCATTAAGTGCAGATCTTTTAAAAGGTCTGCATTTTTTTATGCAGCATTAAACAAAGCGGTCTGATGAAATCGCCTCATCAGACCGCTCTATTTTTAGTCGTATTTTTTCAGAACGCTTACCGCTCCGATAACTATTTCGGAAGCCTTTTCAAGGTTCTTGACTATCTTTTCGGCATCGCTGCTGGTGCGTGCCATTTCCATAGCCTGATTAACAGTCTCCCTGCCCACATCTACCTGAGTGCGGTAAATGTCGTCCAGCTGGGACATGGCAAACTTTTCAAGATTGCTGTAGCAGTCCTTCAAATCCTTGATGGTGTTGTTTCTGATATCATCGTAATTTTCCAGAGCGGAATCAATGATCTCGGACTGGCGCTTCTTTTTAAGGATATTCCTGAAAAAGGGCATTGTGGTGGAGGGGAAGCCCATCTCACGGTCAGCACCCTGAGAAGCCGCAGCCTTTACCTTGTCCGCAACGAAAGTGTTTACGTTTACTGTCTCGCTGCACGATATCCTTGCGCCTGCAAGGTTTGCTATGCCAAGCTTTCTCGAAAGCTCAGCCGCCATATCGTCAATGATGTCGTTAAGGCGTGACTGATGGATCTCCAGGCACTTTCTGTAAGCCTCGCCCACCTTATCCATAAGGTAGGAGTAGAAATGTCTCTCCACGTCCTCGTCGTTGGCAGTGGTACGGCAGGCAAGAATATCCTCTCTGAGCTTTGTGAAGAACTCGTACATCCAGTGCTCCGCTTCCTGCATCATCTCGGTGATGGAAAGGATTATCTTGGGCTTCTGGCTTTCCAGAGCAGCGGCAAGTGTGGTGCACTCGTGCTCAAAGTCAACGGAAAGCTCATCAAGCTTCTGCCTGTCCATCTTGACCATGTCGCTTATCATGTTGAGACGGTTAAGGGTGTCGGAAAGCATGAGCCTAAGCATGGAGAATACACGCTGGGTGCGGATAGTGTCCTTCTGAACAATTATCTCACGGGAAAGAGCCAGCTCAAATTTAAGGAACTGATTTTCGTAATAATCCTGAAAGCCCTTGATGTCGGGGCGGATAAGGCCAATTTTTCTGCGGTACTCGTCGATGCCGCTTATGCCGTAAACCTCGGCGTAAGGGATTATCTGGGAGCACTTTTCGCTGATTCGGTCGATTATCTTCTCGATATCCTCCATGGAGTTCATGGCGTCTATCATATTTACCAGCACGAATACCTTGCTGAAATTCTGGGGAACGATGTGGCTTGCAATGAAATACTGCTCCGACTCGGAAAAGGGAGACAGTGCGGAAGCCACGTAAATAACAGCGTCCGCCTTGATAAGAAAGTCCTTTACCTGATTGTCAAGGTCGTCAAGGTCGCTGAGACCCGGAGTATCGACTATCTGTATCTCCTTGAGGATAGGTGCATCGCTGCGCACATCAAGATAATCCAGCTCGCCGGGGAAGAAATCCAGCAGACCCGAAAGCCTGTCACGGCTCAGGTCGTCCTGGGTAAGGGTAACACGCTTGCCGTTTTTGAGCACAGCCTCCACCGAAGGGCGCTCACCGTATGAAATGCAGTTGATGGTAAAGGTCTCGGGAGCAACGTTTACAGGAGCAATGGAGCGGCCCAGTATGGCATTGATAATGGTGCTCTTTCCACGCTTGAAGTCGCCGATGACCATCAGCGAAAACGGCTGATCCATCTTCTGACCGATGACAGAGTCCCACTTGGACATTCTTTCCACAGCCTCGTCACCGAGAATGGCGGAAAGCTCGGGGTCCTTCACCAGCCTTGAAAGCTCACTGCGAACATACGCAATATCCGCAGCGGCATTGTCGTAATTTTTTTCCATCGTTATCCGTCGTCCTCCTTTACGCAGAATGGCTGCTGCCTGCGTCGGCTATGATGTCGCAGCGAATTTCAAGGGACTGCTTGTTTCCGACGTGTGTCATAGGCGCAGAAAGGTCAGGCCGCCAGATGTACAGTATCTCGCATCCGATAAATTCCATTCCCGCAATTATCCTGCGCTCGTCGTGAGAGCATTCGCTGCCCATTTTAAGGCTGCGGACAGGTGTTACGTGGAATGTCTCATATCTTTTAAGAATGCCGTCAATATCAATGCCCGTGTTTACAGCTCCGAAGGAATCGGGAATGCCCCTTCGCCTTACGGAAGCATATACCTGCGGGAACTTGCTTGGGTCATCAAGGCAGATTATGCCCGCACGGTCGGCGGTGATATCGCCCAGGATCAGCCATTTGTTAAGGCTGTAGTTCAGCTCTCTAACATTGCTCTTCACATTATCGGCAGGGTTTTCGGAAACATCTCCCCTGCTGATGCCGGGATATGTGAAAGCGTAGTTGAATGCGGAGTGCCTGTTCTGGAGCCTTCCGCACTCGCAGCCGATAAGATAGCAAAGCTCATCGTAGGAGCAGTTGTCGGCAATATCGCTTGTCATGACGATGCACGGCTCTATGCCGTCACCTGCCATGGACATTATCTCGGGAACGTCGCCCGCCTTGCGGACAAGCACAACGGGCAGGCTTATCTGAAGCCTCTCGCTGCATTTTTTTGCAGCCTCATACGCCTTGGCATGCTGCATGGAGCCTGCGCTGTCGCTGCTCTGGAAATATCTCTTGAAGCGGTTGGGGATATCGCTGCTGATGATAGCCTTGTAAAGGCGTGACCAGCCCGAAAAGCCACCTATCTTCTGCCTCATGGCAAAATCCGCATCAAAGGCATAATCAAGAGTTCCGCCGACAACGTGTTCCTGATAGGAACGTGTTCTTGCGACCAGATAATCGCAGAACGATGTGTTTATATCCATAAGAGGATTGTATGAATCCGTCATCAGTAAACCTCCGAATTACTCATAATCGTCCGACAGTATCTCGGTAAGACTCTTGTGGAGGTTATAGGTTTCCGCAAGCATACCGCCAACATTTTCGGCGATACTCTGGAGCCTGATCTTTTCATTGTCGGACATAGTTTTCTTCTGCTGCTTGACTTCATTGAGGTTGTCGAGGGTCTTCTGAGTATCCTTCAGGATTATCTCAGTCTCCTGCTCGATCTGGTTTTTAAGTCCCGCAAAAGAGTTATATACCTGCTGACGCACAGATTCTGTGAAGTCGGAATTGATACGCATTTCATGGAACTGCTTCTTTACATTTGCCTTAACATTTACCTTGAACTTATCGATACGTTCCTGAACCAGCAGCTTATCAACGGCAAACTTGCCCGTAAATGTGCCTGCAAAGCCCGCAAACGCAAGTATGCACAGACCCGCAGGGGTAAGGAATGCGCCGCCCACAACGGTAGTTACCAGCAGGAAAGAGGTAGCGAGCCATGTGGTAAGACCTGTAAGTCCGCCCAGCAAAGCGCCCTTGATGCCTGCCTCTCTGAATCCGATGAACAGACCGCCGATGCCGCCTGTGCCTATAACGGAACCGATGATGCTGTCAACAGCGCCGCCGTTCCTGTTGTGCTTAGCCTGAACGGAGAACATTTCCTGGATACGGTTCAAAGACTCGAAGAATTCGTCCTGGAAAGACTGGAGACGTACAGCTTCCTCCGACAGACCAACATTGATATCGTTCTGGATCTGCTCGCAGATGAGCTGTGCCTTGTTCTCGATATTTTCCTTTATCTTCTGTGTAAGCTTTTCATAAACAAGCTTGAGCTTTTCACGCTTGAGGTCGTCACCGCACATCTGATAGTCGTCGATGACCTGCATAGCAGTCTCCTCTATCTTGACCCAGTATTCGTCAAGGATAGGCTGCAGCTGCTCGAATACCTTATTGGCAGCGTTGTTGATGCGAACAAATTCCTCACGCTTCTTGGTACGTATCTCCTCGATCTCTTCAATGGCAAGCTGATACTTCTCCATGAATTCGTCGGTTTCCATAACAAGAGCGTTTTCGTGGATAACTATAGAATTGATGATCTCAGAGCCTGAGCTGATTATCTTGTTTGCAAGTATCTGGAGAGTAATTGAACCTCTCTCCTTGGTGAGCATGGTCTCAAGAACGCTTTCAAACTTGGGGAAGTTACTTTCTGCCAGCATAGCATCATCGTGAGCTTCCTTTGCCATGAGAGCCTTCTTTGCGTAAACGCCGATTACCTTGGGCTTTCCTATCTTGCGCTTGTAAACGGCAAATTCCTTGGAATTTTCGCCCATGACCTTCTTTGCCTTATCCATTACATAGCTGCAGATACGCTTCTCGACAGTCTCAACTATTCTGTCCTCGTCCTCCTTGGAGAAGGTCCCGAAGCAATTGACCGCAAAGATGATCCTTCCCAGATCGCTTGTGAGCATCTTGTTTTCAAGGAACTCCTTTTCAAACTGGGAGAAAGGAGAGTTTGCGCTGATAACGAAAACCGCAGCGTCAATCTCGGGCAGGATAGACATGGTAACATTGGTCATCTGCTCATCATCGTTAAGACCCGGAGTGTCTATAATATCAACGTGGTTCTTGCAGAAATCGGTGTCGTAATAAACAGTGGCTTCCTTGACAGTCTCAGCCTTCTTTTCGGATTCAAAGGAAAGCTTTGTAACATAGTCAGCCAGATGGTTGATATCTACCTTTTCGGAAGAGCCGTCCTTGTATTCCACCACAACATAAGGGTCCTTGCTGTATGTAACTCTGTTGAGAGTGGCAGTTGCGGGAAGGACATCGGCAGGAAGCACCTCCTGACCGAGAATAGCGTTGATGAGCGTACTTTTTCCACGCTTGAACTCACCTACGATAGCGACCTCGAAATGCTCGCCCGCATTCTTGGCAATAACGTCGCCGATAGACTTTGCCGTATTATCGAGCTGGAGAGAGGAAGCATATTCCCTGAGCTGCTCCAACGAGTCGATCAGTTCATTTACGGTGTCACGGAAAGAGGCGTAGCTTCCGAAATCATAAGTCTGTTGTTCCATTATAAACCTCCTGTAGAAAATTCTGCAAACGGCAAAACGCCGCAGGCAGTGGATTTATCAGATGTCAAACACAGAAAGCCGCATAGACTTTCTGCACCAATCACGCAAAATCGCAAGGGGCAAATGGGCACAAAAAGTCCGCACATTTACCCCATAATATATAATATTATATCATATTTTTCTTAATAAAGTCAATGAGAGACAAGCTGTAAATCACACAAATTAAGGAAGCATTTTTGGGCATACCGAACAAATTCACGCATATTTTACCCCGCTGCCTTTAAAAAGGTTACAAATTTATTAAAAAAAGAAGCCCGCCTGACATGACGAGCTTCTTCATATTTCATATTAAGATGTTTAAATAGTTAGGCGGACTCACTCCTTGCGTTTTAAAGCATTCCACTCATTCGGCTGTGAAGTAAAATCATTGCTTCGATCACACCTTTATATAACTGCAATTCATAGAACCTAATCTATATTAAGCATTCATCATGCGGAAATTATCAAAGTGATTTTCGCATTCAAGGCACATCTTATGCCATTGGAAACAACTCCGTTTTCTTAAAATTTTGTCTGAGAAAGATTCAACTTTCCATGGGACTTATCTCCTGTCAGTAAATTTTCATCATTCAGGCATTCACTGTGCCATGGGAAACAACTCCAAACTGTACAAATTTGTTGTATTGGTTGGAAAAATCAGCTTTCCATCGGACTTATCTCCTGTCATATATTTTACAGGCAAACTCAGCGTGCCATTGGAAACAACTCCGTTTTTAAGATTCCGGTAAGACCGGTGATAGAACTTGAGGCATTGAATGTTATGCCATGGGACTCACTCCTGTTTCTTTAAAATTCAAGCATAAAAGCCTGTCCTATCATCATATGAGATCATCCTTTCGGGATGTAAATTTCGTGATTTAAAGTGTGCCGTGCTTTTCAGCTGTCGGCGGAGACTAAATAGTCAGATCGTAAAAACCTCTTGTAATCATAGCTTAATCACCCTTTCGGTAAGATTTCAGCCTGCCGCTGCATTTCTGCACTGTTGCGGCGAATTTAACAAATACAGAGAATATGGAACCTCTTTTTCATAACATCATCAGACCCTTTCCTTGGGGATATCCTGCCGCTGCCTTTCAGCATTCATGCGGTAAAGTTACTTCTGTGTCGGACTCACTCCCTTGCGTTATCGTTCAAATATTCAGATCATAAAATCCTCTTGTGATCATAGCTTAATCACCCTTTCGGTAAGATAAAGCCTGCCGCCGCCTTTCAGCACCGATGCGGCACATTTAGTGAATACAGAGAATGTGATAACCTCTCGTCATAATATCAAACCCTTTCATCGGGATATCCTGCCGCTGCTTTTCAGCATTTATGCGGTAATGTTATCGGTATTTCGGACTCACTCCTTGCTTTATGATTTAAATATTCAAATCGTGAAATTTCCTTCCGAACATATTTACCAGATCCTTTCCGATATCCTGTCCTGCCGCCGCTTTTCAGCGATAATGCGGTAAACTCAACAGCCTGTCGGACTCACTCCCTTTCGCTTAAAATTCAAGTATGAACCTCATTTTCATAGGAATCATCCTTTCGGACTTATTGTCACAGCCGATCGGGGGAATAGCGTCCCGACACAGCGGACTGTATATCATCTTAACTGCCCTGCTTTAATGTCATTTCATCCGGATATAAATATAACCCTCTCCATCGGACTTATCCCTTTCATCATTTTCTGACGAGATGTTCTTTGGAAGAAGGTATAAAAATACCGCCCACACATTCGTGCTGCGGCTCTTGTTAAATCTGCTTTTTTTACTGAACTAATCGTTCTGTGAATCCGAAGTGGTCAGTTATCAAACTGAACTTCCTTTAAACTTCGCTGACGATCATTAAAGCAATTCTGCAAAAAACGAGCCGCTGCGGAACATCCCGCTATTAAACTGCTGCTCACTAACGTCTGCCATCGGACTCGCCTTCCTTTCCAAACTAATTGCAGATCGCTTTCACTCCGAAAGTCTGCTGTTCTGTGAAGAGGAAACCCATTGGAATCTTCCGAACCTCTTGGTTCTCTGTTTCCTTATCTTGGTCATTTCCCTTTCCTTGATATTAATATACCACACCCATTAGTAAAAGTCAATAGTTTTGAGCATAAAATACTGCATATCTTTTGTGCATTATTTTTATTCACTTTCAATATTGACTTTTTATATAAAATGTAGTAAAATAAAAATGTTGGGTCGCTTCTCATCGGAATAATCTGTGAAAAGCGGCATACTATTATATTAAAATACAGGAGGTAACGAGAATGGCTGATTACGATATGGGCGCTGATCTTTTCACTCTCACCGATGAAGAGGGCGTTGAGCAGACCTTTGAACTTATGGATACCTATGAAGATAAGGACGGCAATGTTTATTACGCACTTGTTCCTTATTATGAGAACCCCGAGGAAATGGTCGAAGCCGATACTGAGCTGGTTATCCTCAAGAGCGAGGACGACGGCGACGAAGAAACTCTTGCCTCCATCGACGATGATGACGAGTACGAGAGAATCGGCAAGATCTTCATGGACAGACTTTCCGAGATGTTCGACGACGAAGCGGAATAATTTTCCGTACTTTTGGCATCACCACGGAACTTATGCAAATTTACAAAATTTATCCGTCAAAATTGACAGATATTTATATTGATTTTTGCTCCGTTCTGTGATATACTACACTTAAAGAAAAACTTCTGCCTTGACCGATAAAGTGTGGTTTTATAATCCAACACTTTTATTTAGGGATTCAGTCTCCTTTGACGGATTGCAGACCTCCCGCCGCATTAGATGTGCGGAACTACGGACGCAGGGAGCGTGAAATCAAAGGGCTGTTGCCCACCTGCCTTTGTGCGGGTTTTATTCGCCACATGGCGGCAAGGCGGTGTTTTCTAAAAAAAGCTCAGTGCCTGCGGTTCTCCGTAGGCACTTTTTTTGCCGCATAAGCTATAAAAGCAGGTATCCCAGCGCAGCCAGCAGCGGCAGGTCGGCTCCGTTTCTGGCAAGAATAACTATCAGCAGGATTATGATGATCTTTTCCTCATCAAGCTTTATGCCCCCAAGCATTCTTCCAAGGTCAAAGCCATTATTTCCCGCAGGCCTCTGAATGTTCTGCTCACGGGGCTGCTGCTCACGGGGACTTTCCCTTGCGTTCATTCCCCTGTCACTGCGTTCATAAAGGTTATTCCGCTCGGGAGCGCTGCGAGAATTATCCTGCATACGCCTGTCATTTCCGCCGTACATTCGGTTTCCCATATCGGGCGGACGCCTGCCCATGTTCATGCTGCGGTACCGCATATCTCCTGCGGGCATTGCTCTTCTGCCCCCATCTGTCATATTATCATCTCCACGGAATGACTATAAAAGCGAATCAAGGCTGCCAAGAAGCCCGCTGTCCTTCAGCGCATTTGCTGCGGAGTAGAGCTTCAGCATCCTGACCGCCTTATCCACCCTCTCCTGTTTGTCCCCGCTCAGATGAGGACGCAGCGCCATAAGCAGCGCCCTGTTTTTATCCTCACCGTTCATCGCCGCCAGCACCTTGCTTACAGCCGTGAGCATATTGGGGTCAAACTGCCCGCCCATCAATCCCGCAAGGCTCCCGAAATCAAAGCCGCCTTGGCTGCTCTGACCGTTCTGACCGCTCTCCCCGCTTTTGCCGTCGGAGGGCATTTCCGATTTGAGCATATCCGCCAGCTCTTTTATCTGCTGCATACTTTCGGGGTCACTTAGCAGCGAACCCAGCATATCGTTCATATCCTCCATCGGCTTCACCTCCAGTGCGGCTATGTAATCACATATTATCTGCGGCCGTTGTTATTCTGTCCGCCCTGACCGCCCGTCAGCTTCTGATAAAGTGCCTGCGCCTGCGGTGCGCTCATAAGCTTTTCAAGCATCTGGGGATTTGAAAGCACAGCGTTGAATTTCTGGGCTTCATCGGGCTTCATGTTTTTGATGGCACTGTCGAATTTGCCCTGCATAAGCTCACGCTTCAGCCTTTCGGAAGGCATATTCAGCTTTGAGCCTACGGTTTTGAGGAGCCTGTCGAGGTTTTCGGGATTTGTGCTGCGAATGTCCATATAGCTACCGCCTTTCAAAATAAGTCCGTCAGCGTGGTTATAATTACAATGACGAAAAGACTTTATTTCTTTACATATTTATGTTATAATGTATTTAATTAGACTACCGAGTGAGCTTACTGTCGGTGCCACTATCATATTATGCACAAGGAGGAATTCTGTGAGAATAATTGCAATGTCCGACTCCCACGGCAACGCATATGCACTGAAAAAGATATTTGAACGCACCAAGGATACGGGCGATATTTTCGTTCATCTGGGCGACGGTCAGCGTGAGCTTGACCTTATGCGTGCCGAATACCCCTCTCTTGAGATACACCACGTTGCTGGCAACTGCGACTACGGCTCCGTATCGCCTAATTTTGAGGTGATACCCTGCGGAGATACAAAAATTCTCATTACCCACGGTCATATCTACGGCATAAACTACGGCAGAGAGACTCTCCGCTGCACCGCACAGAATTTCGGCTGCAAGGTAGCCCTTTTCGGTCACACACACTGCCGATACGAGGGCTATGAGGACGGCGTTTATCTTATGAACCCCGGCAGCTGCTCATGCCCCAGGGATTTCAACAAGCCCTCCTACGGCTTTGTGGATATAACCCCAAACGGTATAATCACAAATATCGTGGATCTGGACTGATAACAAATAATACGAAAGGATCATTATTATGGAACTTAACGGATTGAGCGAAAGAGCAAGAAAGCTTATAGAATCATGCGGCTACGGCAAGCCACACTTTATGTCCGAGGACGATGTTGCCGAGCGTCAGGCATTTTTTGAGGAGGAGGGCTACACCGTTTCCGATGAGGCAAAGGAAATAATCGACAACTTTTATATGCTCTCCATCGGAAAGCACGGTACATTCAAGGACGGCACCTTTGTTATCACCGAAAACGATGATATCGAAAACAAACTGGTGGTGTATCCCGAAAATATCTATGATGCCGCTCACCTGTTCAAGCAGCTTTCCGACGCAGTGGGCGACTACATTATCCCTCTGGGACTTATCAACAACGACTTTATCGCTATCGGAAGCAGCGGTAAAATATATATCATCGGCGATGACGTTTATGTTGGCGGAAATTCATGGGTAGAGTTTCTCAATAATTTTGCGGATAATTTTTCATCATTAAAAAAGGATTAAATGTCGAAATTGGGCTTGAAAAAAATATACGGATATGATATAATTATATAAATTTGATGATAAATCCAACGCTAATGAAACGAGGCTGATAATCCAATATGGCTGAACTTGTATATAACGAACAGGGCAGACTGCTTTTTACCGAGGAAATGAGAAAGGAATATACTATCCTTATCCCCAATATGCTCCCTATCCATTTCCGTCTTCTGGAAAGAATTTTCAATAACCACGGATATAGAATGAAGCTCCTTACCTCCACAGGAAGAAAGATCGTGGACGAGGGACTGAGATATGTACATAACGATACCTGCTACCCTGCACTGCTCACTATAGGTCAGTTCATTGATGCGCTCAAATCGGGCGAGTACGATGTGAACAAGACTGCTCTTATGATGGTCCAGTCAGGCGGTGGCTGCCGTGCCTCCAACTATATCCACCTTATCAGAAAGGCTCTGAAAAAGTGCGGTATGGAGCAGGTGCCCGTTATCTCCCTTAACCTGGCAAGCCTTGAAAAGAACCCCGGCTTCCACCTTACACCCGCTCTTCTGGCGGAGCTTATCACCGCAGTCTGCTATGCCGACCTGCTGATGCTCCTTGCCAATCAGGTGCGCCCCTACGAAAATAACAAGGGCGATACCGACAAGCTCATCGACGTCTGGACAGACAAGCTCACCGAGCTGAATTTCAGCTACACCGCTTTCGATAAAACAGCCGTTCAGATAGTAAAGGAGTTCTCCGAAGTGCCATTCACTCCCGACCCCGACAAGATCAAGGTAGGCGTTGTAGGAGAGATTTACATCAAGTACTCCCCTCTCGGCAACAATGACCTCCACAAGTTCCTTGAATCCGAGGGCTGCGAGGTATATTGCCCCGGTCTTATCGACTTCCTTATCTTCATGGGCGACCATCACGTTGTTGAGACCGAGCTTTACCACGTAAAGTACAAGAAGTACATTGCGTCCAAGGCTGTAAAGGGCTTCTTCAAGATGATGCAGAACAAGATAATCAAGGCTGTAGGCCCCTCAAGATTTTTCGGCCCCACTCCCTTTGAGGAAGCTAAAAAGGACGTTGAGCCTTTCATCTCCCCCGCAAACAAGATGGGCGAGGGCTGGCTCCTTACCGCCGAGATGATAGACATGATAAACATGGGAATAAACAACATCGTCTGTGCCCAGCCTTTCGGCTGCCTTCCAAACCACATCATCGGCAAGGGCATGATAAGAAAGCTGAGAGAGACTTATCCCCAGTCCAATATCGTTCCCATTGACTATGACCCGGGCGCTACACGAGTAAATCAGGAAAACCGCATCAAGCTCATGCTTTCCACCGCAAGACAGCAGATGAACGAGAAAAAAGCGGCAGATCAGTAAACATAAAAAGTCACCCGAAAATAATATTTCAGGGTGACTTTTTTTGAAGCAGCATTTATAACACAAAGCCCTGTTCCGACTAACCTGCGGAACAGGGCTTTTCATTTAATGAAGCTTATTTTTCTCTTTGTCCTTATCCATAAGAGGAGTCATGCTCTTTGCGCATATCATCATTGTTGACGCATTATGCAGCAGTGCTGAGGTCGAGGGCGAAAGCACGCCCAGCAGTCCCAGTACCAGCAGGCTCGAATTGAATGTAAGAATAAAGCGGTAATTCTTGTTGATGCGCTCCATAAGCAGCTCGCTGAGCTTTCTCAGGCGGACAAGTTCTGTAAGGTCGGCGCCTCTGAGAGTGATATCCGCAGTTTCCTTTGCGATATCCGAAGCGTCGCTCATGGCTGCGGATACGTTTGCTGCCGCAAGTGCGGGAGCATCGTTTATGCCGTCGCCTACCATGATAACACGTCTGCCCTGAGCCTTCAGCTCTTCTATCATACCGTGCTTCTGTTCGGGGAGAACCTGAGCATGAACTTCGGTGATACCAAGCTTTGCGGCGATTATCTCCGCTGCCTTTACGCTGTCGCCTGTGAGCATAACGATATTTTCGATACCCTCACGCTTGAGCATTTCAACAGCCTTTGCCGCCTCTGCTCTGGGGGGATCGCTTATGCACAGAGCGCCTGCCAGGCTGTCGCCCACCGCAAGATATACCACGGAGCAGGCTCCCGACTTTTCGTCGATCTCGTTCTGCTGAGCTTCGGTGATGAATATGCCCTCGTCCTCGGCAACAAAATGATGGCTGCCGATGATAGTCTTTTTGCCGTGGAGAGTGGTAGAGATACCGTGAGCCACTATGTAGTTCACCTCTGCGTGCTCCTCAGCATGGTCAAGTCCCCTGTCTGCGGCACCCTTGACGATAGCCCTTGCAACGCTGTGGGGGAAGTGCTCCTCCAGGCAGGCCGCTATTTTAAGCGCCTCGTCCTCGGTATATCCGCCGAAAGGAATGACTGTTTCAAGCACAGGCTCAGCATTGGTAAGCGTTCCTGTTTTATCAAACACAACAGTGTCCGCATTTGCAAACTCTTCAAGATACTTTCCGCCCTTGACGGTGATGTTCATATCCGCAGCTTCCTTGATAGCGGAAATTACGGAAATGGGCATAGAAAGCTTTATTGCGCAGGAATAATCCACCATCAGCAGGGAAACTGCCTTGGTGATATTTCCCGTAAGCAGCAGAGTAAGACCAAATCCCAGGAAGCTGAAAGGAATGATGCTGTCCGCCAGTGTTTCCGCACGGCTCTGAACGCCTGCTTTCAGGTTCTCGGAGTTGTCGATAAGCTCGATTATCTTGCTTATCTTTGTATCGGAGGAAAGGCTGCGGACTGTTATCGCCACAGTACCCTCTTCCACAACGGTTCCCGCAAACACGCTGCTTCCTGCCGACTTCATTACAGCCAGAGGCTCGCCTGTCATGGAGGACTCGTTTATGTAAGCCTCGCCCTCGCATATCTCGCCGTCCACGGGGATAACGCTGCCTGTGCGTACTCTTATCCTGTCGCCTGCGTGAAGCTCGGACATGGGGATAAGCACATCGGACTCTTCCGTTACCAGCCATACCTTGTCTGCCTTTACAGCAAGACTGTCCGCAAGAACAGCCCTTGTGCGTGCCCTTGTGTAGTCCTCCAGAAGAGCGGATACGGACAGCAGGAACATTACGCTGCCTGCGGTCTTGTAGTTTTTCCGGCTGAGGCAGGCTGTGATGGAAGCTCCGTCAAGCACGTCAACGGTAAGCTTGCCCTCGCCCAGTGTGCAAAGGCCTTTCCAGATGTATTTCAGTCCCTTTATTATAGTAAGCGCATTGCTTACAGGCATAGGGAGAAATGCCGTGAAAAGTATCCTCTTTGCCACCAGCTTACCAAGCTCACTGCCGAAGCTGCGGTCTATCTCCGCAATGCCGAACTCGGGGTCGGTATCATTGGGAACGAGCTTTCTTGGGTCAAGAGCCGATACAGCCTTTATGACCTTGTCACGGCAGCCCTTTTTGTAGCATACAAGTATGCCGCCGTTCCCGCTCCTTACCTGTACCGATGAAACGAAGTCCTCGGCGGTAAGGGTCTTGTAAACGCTGCACTCAAGCTCCTTTTCAAATGCGTATCCGCCGCAGCGGAAACGTATCCTGCCCGGAGTATCGTAAACTATACGAAATTTCATTAGTCGGTCACTTCGTCCTCGTCATCGTCAGCTTTCTTAACGCCTGCCTCTACCTGTGCATCGTAGCAGAGGTCAGCTGCATCGTCCTTCATGTTCTGGAAGGCTTCCTTAGCGTCGTGAGTGAACTTCATACCCTTTGCAAGACCTGTAACAGCAAGCTCTCTGGTCTTCTTTGCGGTAAGTATCTTCTTACCTACGATAACTGCTGCGGCGCCGCCTATTGCGCACCAAACCTTCTGATTTTTAAAGCATTTCCACATAATTCATGCTCTCCTTTACTTAAATTTATGGGGATATCCCCCTTTATATAATCGCCTGCAAATGCAGGACGGTCATATCATTGGTTTTTATATTTCAATTAGTCTGAGCTAACTAAAAACTTGCTTTTTAAGCGTTTTACTTATTAAGAATGTAGTCAGCCAGGCGCTCGGCAGTCTCCTCCGAAACGTGAGAAACGATAGCCACCGCATCAGCATCTGCCTGCTCCTCAGTAAGGTCAAGATTCTTGCTGAGGAAATCACGGATAATAAGGCACTTGGTAAAAAGTGAGTTTGCTTCTTTCACGCCGATGTCCGTAAGGGCTATCTGACCGTAATGCTCCTTGTCGATATATCCGCTGTCGCATAGCTTCTGGGTCATGGAAACGGTGCTTGCCTTGCTGACACCTACAATCTTTGCTACCTCCGCAGAACGGACACCCTTGCCGTTCTGCCCCAGCTTATATATTGCGAAAAGATACTTTTTCTGGGAATATGTAAGCATTTTCATCTTTCCTTTCGGTAATTGGAAAAGTTCTGAAAGCAATCCATAAAGTTATATATGACTAACTTTATGATATTTTTTACAGGCAAGGTCTGCCCCTCGGATAACTTTCAAGCATTGCCCTTCAAAGCCTTTAAAATTGTTAGCATACCTTAACCTTAACTTTATTTTACAACCTATTATTTCAAATGTCAAGAGCGCAGCGCAGGATATTGCACATAATGGCGAATTTTGTAGATTTTACACATTCCGCATATATTTCACGCAAAAATAATATCAGCTTTGCACAATATCACAAATGTTACAATTAAATTAAAAATCTCGAAAAGCCCTTTACTTTTATATTTTAGAGTGCTAAAATAAGAGTATATATAGAATTTGAAAGGACGGTTCAAAACATGGACGAAAACAGAGCAGATGAAAAAAGCCTGGACTATCTTTATGAGGCTCTTCTTTGCCTTAAAACAAAGGAAGAATGTGCAGCGTTCCTTGATGACCTCTGCACTTCTCTGGAGCTGAAGGCTCTTTCTCAGCGTATGATGGTCGCCAAGATGCTTTCCGAAAAGAAGATATACAACAATATCGTTGCAAGCACAGGCGCCAGCACCGCAACTATCAGCCGTGTGAACAGGACTCTTAACAGCAAATACAGCGGAGCAGGCTACAGAATAGTATTCGACCGCCTTGGCTCAGGCAGCGTTACCGAAGTCAACACAGGCGCTGAAAACGGAAAGGCTGACTGATTGTGAGCGGATACGGTCCATTTTCATACTTTTACGACAGGCTCACGCTCAACATCTCCTACAAAGGCAGAGCCGAATACTTTGACAGGCTCATAAAGCTCCACGGCGGCAGAAAGAACCTGCTTCTTGACCTTGCCTGCGGCACAGGCAGCCTGTCCGAAGAATTTGCAAAAATGGGCTACGATGTCATTGCCACCGACATCTCACAGGAAATGCTCAACTGCGCTCTGGACAAGAAGTTTGAAAGCGGTCTGCCAATTCAGTATCTTTGTCAGGATATGACCGAGCTTGATATGTTTGGCACAATAGATGTAACGATCTGTGCGCTGGACAGCCTTAATCATCTTTCTTCAAAGGAAGATATGCAAAAGGCGATAAATAAGGTCTCGCTTTTCTGCGAACCGGGCGGACTGTTCATATTTGACGTGAACACCCCTTACAAGCACAAAAATATCCTTGCGGAAAACACCTATGTGTATGACCTTGACGATGTTTACTGCGTATGGCAGAATTCATTTGCAGGCACTCCCGACAGCCGTGTGAACATCACTCTTGACATTTTCGAGCGTGATGATGACGGCAGATTTACAAGATACGGCGAGGAATTTTCCGAAATAGCTTTTGAAAAAAGCGTTATGGAAGAAATGATAAAAGCCTCAGGAATGACGGTGGAAGCGGTCTATGACTATGACACCCTTGACCCCGCCCGCACAGACAGCGAAAAGCTGGTATTCGTTGCAAAGAAACCTCTGGTTTAATATATAATAGTATTTGGAGAGATCATATGGCTAAGATCGTTAGAACCATCTCGGACGACGCTTCCGTTGTAGCGACCGCTATCGACGCTACCGACATCGTTTCCGAGATAGAACAGATACACAAGACATCGGCAGTGGTAACAGCAGCCCTCGGCCGCCTTACCATAGCCGCTTCCCTTATGGGAATAGGTCTCAAGGGCGAAAAGGATACGCTTACCCTGAGAATGAACGGCAACGGCCCCACAGGCGCACTTATCGCCGTGGCTGACAGCCGTGGAAACGTAAAATCCTACGTCTGCAACCCTGTTGTTGAGATACCTCTCAACAAGTACGGCAAGCTGGACGTTGCGGGAGCTGTGGGAAAAGAAGGCACTCTTTCCGTTGTAAAGGACCTTGGCCTCAAGGAGCCTTACTGCGGTCAGATACCCATTGCGTCGGGCGAGATCGCCGAGGATATAGCAAGCTACTTTGCCACCTCCGAGCAGATACCCACCGTATGCGGTCTGGGCGTACTGGTAAATCCCGACCTTACGGTAAAGGCAGCAGGCGGATATCTTATCCAGCTGCTCCCCTTTGCAGATGAAGGCGTTATCGACACACTTGAAAAGAACGTGAACGCTCTCCCCTCGGTAACACAGATGCTCTCATCGGGCGTGTCTGCCGAGGATATGGCAATGAAGGTGCTGGAGGGTCTGCAGCCCAACGTTATGGACAGGCTGGAGGCAAGCTACAAGTGCGACTGCTCCAGAGAGCGTGTGGAAACCGCTCTTATCTCCATAGGCAAAAAGGAGCTTTCAGACATGGCAGACGAGCAGGAGACCTCCGAGGTATGCTGCCACTTCTGCGGCAAGAAATACACATTTACTTCTGACGAGATCCGCAGCCTTGCAGAAAAAGCAAAGGCATGACAATATAATACTAATCACCGGTAAAACTATATGCAAAAAAACATCACATAATCCTTGTACGCAAGATTATGCTCGATTTTTTGTATGGCTTTTAATTGGTGCTTAGTATAAAAAAGAATAATTATCACCGCAGCGGAATAAGCTTATAAAAAAAGCGCTGTGCGGCTGAAAGGACTGAGCCTGATGGCAAAAACAAGAGTTGCTGTAATTTTCGGCGGAATGTCAAACGAGCATGATATCTCGCTTATATCCGCCTCAAACGTTATCGCACATTTAGACCCCGACAAGTATGAGATAATCCCTGTGGGAATCACCAAAAAGGGAAGATGGTTCTTCTATCCCGGAGATATTTCGGGCATAAAGGACGGCAGCTGGGAGACAAACCCCGACTGTGTTCCCGCAGCTATTCTCCCCGACCCTCTTTACGGCGGCATCGCAAAGATATCCGACGGAAGAATGAACCTTGTAAAGATAGACGTTGTTTTCCCTGTGCTCCACGGCAAATACGGCGAGGACGGAACCATACAGGGTCTGCTTGATATGGCAGGCATTCCCTATGTGGGCTGCGGCTGCTTTGCTTCCGCTGCCTGCATGGACAAGGAGTATGCTCACTGCGTTCTCCAGTACAACGGCATCAATATGGCAAAGTACAGAACAGTAAAGCAGAGCGACCTTAACAATCTGGACGCTGTATGCGAGAAGATCGCCGCAGAGCTGAAATATCCTCTGTTCGTAAAGCCTGCGTGCAGCGGCTCATCTGTGGGCGTTAACAAGGCAACCTGCTTTGAAGATCTGAAAAACGCTGTAAAGCTTGCTTTCACTCATGACAAGAAGGTCATCGTCGAGGAATTTATCAAGGGCAGAGAGCTTGAATGCGCAGTTTTGGGAACAGACAATCCCTTTGCTTCCGAGGTTGGAGAGATACTCTCCTGCAATGATTTCTACGACTATGACGCTAAATACATACTGGGTACATCGGGACTGAATATCCCCGCAAATATTCCCAAGGAAGCCTCCCTTGAAATAAGGGAAACTGCCGTAAAGGCATTCAAGGCTCTGGGCTGCTTCGGTCTTTCAAGAGTTGATTTCTTCCTTGCGGATAACGGCAAGGTATATCTCAACGAGCTGAACACCATGCCCGGCTTTACATCTATCAGTATGTATCCCAAGCTCATGGAAAACCTGGGCATCCCCTACGGCGAGCTTCTCGACAGGCTCATAAAGCTTGCTTACGAAAGAAACTGACGAAAGGGTATTTCAAAATGGCTGAGATTTTAACCGAAAAAAGTGAAAAGGCTATCGGCGTTTTCGATTCGGGTATGGGCGGCCTCACCTGCGTTGCTGAGATAATGAAGCTGATGCCTAACGAAAATATCATCTACTTCGGCGATACGGCAAGAGTTCCCTACGGCAACAGGAGCCGTGAGACTATCCTCGAATATGCCCGCCAGGACGTGAACTTCGTCAAAAAGCACGATGTAAAGATGATAATCGCAGCCTGCGGAACCGTTTCATCTGCCGTGGGTCAGGCAAAGGACTTCGGCGGCGGCGTTCCCTTTACGGGCGTTGTGATACCTGCAGTTCAGGCTGCCTGCGCTGCCACAAGAAGCGGCAGGATAGGCGTTATCGGAACCGCAGCCACTATCCGCTCAGGCGCATACGGCAAGGCTATCCGCACAATCAGGCAGGACGCTGTTATCATCGGCAATGCCTGCCCCCTGTTCGTTCCCCTGGTGGAAAACGGCATTACCGCCAAGGACGATATCGTTGTAAAAACAATGGTCAGCCGCTATCTGGAGCCTATAAAGAGAGAAAATGTGGATACCCTGATCCTGGGCTGCACCCATTACCCGCTTCTCCGTGATGCCATCGCAGAGTACATGGGCGAGAGCGTGAAGCTCATATCCTCAGGTGCGGAAGCGGCAAAATATACCATGAATATGCTTGCTATGAACAATATGCTTTCCTCCCGCAGTGAAAACGGTCATGTTACCTACTTCACCAGCGACAGCAAGATGCTTTTTGAAAGCAACGCCCACGCCTTTATCGGAAGCCTTAACGGCAGCGTGGAGCAGATATCCATAGACGATGTTATTATGCAGAAGGACTGTTGAAAATGCCTGCAAAAGCTAAAAAAGTAACCATAACCATGAAAAGCATATCCGACACCGCAGGCGGTGCGCCCGATGTGATGGAGCTTATAACCGAAGGTACTCTGAGGCCCGTGACGCTGGGCAAGGTGCAGGGCTGGGAGATATCCTACAACGACAGCGAAGCTACAGGCTTTGCAGGCTCTGTGACCACCGTTTCCTGCATAGGCGAGGAGCTTGCTTCCATGACCAGAAACGGAGCGGCAAACGCACGGCTCATCATTGAAAAGGACCGCCGCCACCACTGCCATTACGGCACGGAATACGGCGAGATGCTGCTGGGCATATCCGCTTCAAGAATAGTCAACAACATGACCGAAGACGGCGGAGATATGTATTTCAAATACACAATCGACGTGAACTCCGCACTTGTCAGTGAAAACGAAATATATCTGAACGTAAAGGTCTCGGAATAAAAGGTACCCGACTCGAAAGCATATGCAATCGGGTCGGGTACGTTTATTTAAAACGGCATTCGGTACCGATTCATACGGGTTATCCGAGGATATGCCGCTGCGCACCGCACATCGCCCGTATCGCCGACTTACTTATGCCGTAATACAATTTATGCAGCGGACGAGCGCAAGGTTCGCATATATGGACAGGCTCATATCCTGTCTTTCCCCCGATAAATAAAAAAGCAGCGAAAAGCTCACACCAAAGTACATAAAAAAGAAAGGAACTGAAAAATTATGAAACTTATGTTCGCTTCCGATATCCACGGCTCCGCCTCCTGCTGCAGAAAGCTGCTTGAGCGCTTTGAAATCGAAAAGCCGGACAAGCTCATTCTCCTGGGTGACCTGCTCTATCACGGCCCCAGAAACGATCTTCCCGAGGACTATGCTCCCAAGGAAGTCATAAAAATGCTCAACGGAATGAAAAAGCACCTGCTCTGCGTAAGAGGCAACTGTGAGGCAGAGGTAGATCAGATGGTGCTGGAATTCCCCGTAATGGCTGACTACATGACCATGTGGACAGATGACAGAATGTTCTTCTGCACCCACGGTCATCTCTATGACATTGAAAATATGCCCAATATCAGCGAGGGCGATGTTGTCCTCAGCGGACACACACACCTGTTCCGTGCGGAAAAGAAAAACGGCATCTACTACATAAACACAGGCTCCGTATCTCTCCCCAAGGGCGGCAATCCCAAGAGCTATGTTATCTACAAGGACAGAATGTTCGAGGTGCTGGATATGGACGGCAAGCACCTTACGGGCATTGTGGCAAAGGATTAAGATTTATTTAAGGATAATGAGATATGATCATATCATAAACCAGTAAAGGACGATGAAAATGAGAGTTCTTATTGCCGAAGATGAAAACAAGCTTGCCGACGCTCTCGTGCAGATACTTGCCAAAAACAAAATAACCGCCGATGCCGCATACAACGGCATTGACGCTCTGGACAACGCACTGTCGGGAATATATGACGTTATAGTCCTCGATATCATGATGCCCGGAATGGACGGCATAGAAGTCCTGCGGAGGATACGTGCCGAGGGTATGCAAACGCCCGTGCTCATGTTCACCGCCAAGGACGAAATATCCGACAAGGTGCGTGGACTTGACAGCGGCGCTGACGACTATCTTACAAAACCCTTTGCCACCGACGAGCTGCTGGCACGTATCCGTGCCCTGGGCAGGCGCAGCAGTGCGGCAATAGTAAGCTCCCCCGTTATATCCTGCGGAGATGTGAGCCTTGATTCATCGTCCTATGAGCTTTCCAGCGGCGGCAGCTCCGTAAAGCTGGGGCTGAAGGAATTTTCCATAATGGAACTGCTGATGAAAAACGCAGGCACGGTAATAAGCAAGGAAACACTTATCACAAAGATATGGGGATACGAGTCGGACGCCGAATACAACAACGTGGAGGTATATATCTCCTTCCTGCGCAAAAAGCTAAGCTTCATAAAGTCGAAAGCCACAATAAAAACTCTCCGTGGCGTGGGCTACAGCTTCAGCGAGTAAGGAGGACGTATGATAAAACATCTGCGAAGGCGCTTCACCGCTGTGCTTATGAGCCTGCTGGGAACGGTAATGCTCATCGTTCTCGGGTCGGTGTATGTGTCAATGTACCGCTCGGAAAATATGAACACCGACCGCATAATCAATTTCGCCATGAACCTTGAAATGCACAAAGACAACACCGACCCACCCCCTCAGTCGCCCCCTGACGGCACCGAAGAGCCGCCAAAGGATTTTGAGGGCGATATCCATTTCGACAGCTTTTTCTTTCCGCAAAGGACACGTCAGACACGTGACAGAACAGATGATATCTCCACAGGCTGGATATCCGTTACCGTGGACAGCAGCGGAATGATAACCGATATCTTCCGCAGCCAGCAGCTTTACGGCTCGGAGGACGAGGACAATATGGACGCTGCGGCTCATGCGGCGGCAGAAAACATACTCTCAAAGGGCAATCAGAAAGGCATAATCTCCGTTGACGGCATATCCTACCGCTATGAGATGCGTGACAAGGACAGCGGAAAGGTGATAGTCCTGCTGGACCGCACAAACGAGGTCTCCACAATGACCCGTTTGCTGGTGATACTGGCAGGTATATTCGCGCTTTCGCTGGTGGTGCTGTTTTTATTGTCGGTGCTGCTGTCAAAATGGGCAGTAACGCCGATAGAAGACGCATGGAACAGGCAGAGGGTGTTTTTCTCCAACGCCTCCCACGAGCTGAAAACTCCGCTGGCGGTCATATCCGCAAATCTGGACGTTATCACTTCAAACCCCGATGAGACCGTTGCGGAGCAGGGAAAATGGTTCGGATATATCCGCTCGGAAGCGGACAAAATGTCCCGCCTGATAAACGAAATGCTGTACATTGCCCGAGAGGAGCGCACCGACAGCAAGACTGTCATGACGGAGCTTGACCTGTCCGAAGCCGCAGAGGGTGCCTGCCTCGCCATGGAAGCGGTGGCATTTGAAAAGGGCAAGACACTGATAACCGACATTGAGCCGAATGTTACCGTAAAGGGCGATAAGGAAAGCCTAACACGCACTATAAACATTCTTATCGACAACGCAGTTTCCCACTCGTCGGAGCATTCCGAAATCACGGTTCGGCTGAAAAAGAGCAGAGGGAAAGCCAAGCTCACTGTGGAAAATCAGGGCAAACCCATACCGAAAGAGGACTTGCAGCGGATATTTGACCGCTATTACCGCACAGACGCTTCCCGCAGCAGGGACACAGGCGGTTTCGGGCTGGGTCTTGCCATTGCAAAGACCGTTGCCGAAAAGCACGGCGGCAGTATCACTGCCGAAAGCGATGAAAACAGGACGGTGTTTACTTTAATTATATAAGGAAAGCCGACAAACGCAAGGAACAGCGCAAATAAGCCCCAAGGTAAAAAGTTTAGTCCACCTTTTCAAAGGTGGCAGGGGTCAAGGGGGCGGCGCCACCTTGTCGCCCTTGCCGCAGTGGTAAACTACGTTTACCTACGAAATCCATTCGCTGACGGGAAGAATAATCAAACCGATAGCGGACAAATAAGAAAATCCCATAAAGCCGCCTGCACTTTAAGCTCAAAGTCTTGCAAATAAGCATTTTATTTCAAATGATATAAAAAACTTTTTATGCAGGCGGCTTGAAACTGAGAGATGTTCCGTCAGGAACAGCGATTTCAGTTTCCGCCGTAAGGCGCAGGTACGGACTTATATCCCACACAACCTCTGATAAACAAAAAGGGAGCCGCAGCAGCAGCTCCCTTTTTATTTATTCTCAGCCTATCTTGTTTATCTCGTCAAGAAGAACCTTCTTGGCTTCAAGGCTGCTGAGAGCGTTGTTTACCAGCAGATCCATTCTGTAGCGGATATATTCCTCGTAAAGACCGGTGCCGAACACGTTCTCGGTGATAAGTGCCTTATACTTTGCCTCGCTGCAGTTGCCCGATACCAGACAAAGCATCTGCTCCAGCATGAGCATCTTTCTGTCTCTTGCGGACATACTGCCCTCGGTCTCAAGACGCTTGAGCTGCTCCATGACTGCCAGTCTGTCCTTTCTTACGGAAAGACGGCTGTCGGAAATGCCCGCTGCGGTGCGGATAGTGTTGGTTCTGAAAGCCTCGTCCGCAAAGGGGAAGGTTCCGCTTGGGATTCCGCCCTCGCCTACGTTCTCGTAGATATCAGCGTCAAGAACTGGATAGATAAGCTCCTCATAAACGGGTGCGAACCAGTAAGCATCAGCGTCCCTGAAAATAACGGGATACTTCCAGCAAAGGTCTGTTCCGCCGAGAGCTGTATCGTTGCAGGGAGCCTTTTCTGTGGTGTAGAAGCTGTTGTAATCAACAGCGCACTTTGCGGAGGTAAGCTCTGCAAGCTTTGCAGCGCTGTAATCGCCTGTATCGTCACGGTCGCAGTCAAGGAATGTTCTTACGCCGCTGGTGCACTTGCGGTAAAGGTCCTCGCAGAATGCGGGAACGTTGGTGTAGCTTCCGAAATAGTCAGCCGCAAAGGAAACGGTAACATCATCGGCAAGAAGCTGAACATCGTCCTCCTTGTCGGTCTTGTACTTGGAGGCGATATATGCTTCAATTCTCTGCTTTACAAGAGCCTTTTCGCTGTCGGAAAGGGTAGCAAACTCAATTCTGCTGAACACGATATCCATCATCAGCTTACGGGGAACAAAGCCGTTGAGGTACTTGAAGCGGTCATTTGAAAGGAGCATTGCCATCTTTGGCAGTATCTTCTGCTGCTCGGAAACGCTGGTGGGAACCTTGTTGGACATTACGCCCAGATAAGCCAGCATCTCAGCGTATTTCTTCATAATGCCAGCTTCGTTCAGGTAGTTGAAGAAATATCCGTATATGTAGCCCTTGAAGAAGTCCTTAACGGACTGAAAAACTGCGGGATTTGAGTTTATCTCGTTCTTGAAGCTTTCGATAAGTGCTTTTGCCTCGTCGCAGCCAACAGTTTCCCTGCCGCCGTTGAGGGCGATTATGGTATCAGCCTGTGACTTGAAGAAAAGCTTTGTGAAAACTGCGCAGCAGCAGTCGGGGTCAGCGCCGTTCTTCTGCTCCTCGTTGTAGGACCAGATAAGATATGCACGGTGCATATTTTTGAGGGTATCCTCGGATTTTTCGGTAAGCTCCTGCTCGTTTATCTTCCATGAAGAGGAAAGATGTCCCGTTGCGTTGAAGTCGCTGAGGATAGCCTCTATCTCCTCCTTGAAAGCTGCATAGGACGGAGAATTATCCATGTAGATAACTGCATCCATAAGCTGGGGTGTGATCGCTGTAAGGTCAAAACGTACGCTCATTTATCAAGACAGTCCTTTCGGTTTAATTTTTAAGATATATTTTACGCCTGAATCAGTTTACTCCATAGGTCTTGCGGTATTCCCTCATCTTTTCAAGGTACTCCTTGCCGTCAACAACGCCCTCCTCGATAGCTGCGATGATGTCGTTGATGTTAACGATGGAATATACTCTGATGCCGTAATCCTTATAAGCCTGCTGAACGGCGGAAAGCTCGGTATCGAGAGCCTTTTCCATTCTGTCAACGGTGATTATCATGCCTGTGATATCAACATCGGCAGCGTCCTTGAGCTTGGGATATACTTCCTTGAGAGCCTTGCCTGAGGTCATAACGTCCTCGATGATAACGACCTTTTCACCCTTTGCAGGCTGCTTGCCTACGAAAAGGCCGCCCTCGCCGTGATCCTTTACTTCCTTGCGGTCGAAGCAAAAGCTTACGTCCTTGTTATATTTCTCCGCCAGAGCGATGGCTGCGCAGGAAGCAAGGGGGATACCCTTGTATGCGGGACCGAAAAGGCACTCAACGTCGATATTATGCTCCATGATGCAGTCTGCATAGAAGCCGCCAAGCTTTGCCAGCTGTGCGCCTGTCTTATAGTTGCCCGTATTGATGAAATAGGGGGCCTTTCTGCCGCTCTTGAGGGTGAAATCACCGAAGGTCAGCACGCCGCAGTCTGCCATGAATTTGATAAAATCGTTTTTGTAGCTCATTTTTTTTACAACCTTTCAAACCTGAAACTGATACTCCACTGCTCTGCTTTCGGGGCAGAAATCCAGTGTAGTCATACATATGAAATAATTATATCATATTTTTCCGTCATTTTCAACAGTCAGGAGAAATATTGGCATAAAATATTTAAGCAATAAATTGTATATTTTGCGGCATTGTGATGCTTTACCCGCCAGGATATGTATAAGACCGTATATTTCCATGTACAGGAATTTATAAATAAAATCTATTGCCATTTTGGGAAAACAGTAGTATAATATATTGTGAGTTACTATTTTTATATGGAGGACTTTTTGAATATGAGAACGAAAGCCGAGATCTTTTTTGAAAATATGAAGGATAAAAAAATAGCGTTCATAGGCGTGGGTGTCAGCCACACCGACCTTATCAAGCTCTTTCTGAAAAAGGGACTGAACGTTACCGTATGCGACAAGAAAACTGCGGAGCAGATGAAGGAATACGAGGAGCTTAAAGCCGCAGGCGCTGCCTTTTCTCTCGGAGAAAGCTACCTTGACGGCATGGCAGAGGGAAAATATGACGTTGTTTTCCGTACCCCCGGAATGTACTATAATAATGAAACACTTACTCAGGCAAGGCTTCACGGCACTGCCGTCACTTCCGAAATGGAGGTATTCTTCGACCTTTGTCCCTGCCCCATCTACGCAGTGACAGGCTCCGACGGAAAGACCACCACTACCACCATCATCGCCGAACTGCTGGCAGCCGAGGGCGTTACCGTTCACAAGGGCGGAAACATCGGCCGTGCGCTGCTCCCTATCATCGAGGAGGTAAAGGATGACGATGCGGCTGTTGTGGAGCTTTCCAGCTTCCAGCTCATTTCCATGAGGAAGTCCCCCGATGTGGCGGCTATCACAAATATCCGTCCCAACCACCTGAACGTCCACAAGGATATGCAGGAATACATTGATTCAAAGGCAAATCTGCTGCTTCATCAGAATGCCTTTTCAAGAGCGGTGCTGAGCTACGACAACGAAACTGCCCGTGACCTTGCCCCTCTGGTGAGAGGTCAGCTTGCATATTTCAGCCGCTTTGAAAAGCCCGAAAACGGCGCATTCCTGGCTGATAACGGTATGCTCTGCTACAATGACTACGGCAAAGTCACCGAGATACTTGACATGAAGGATATCAAGATACCCGGTATGCACAACGTTGAAAATTACCTCACCGCCATTGCAGTCACATGGGGAAAAGTAAAGCCCGAAACTGTAAGAAAGATAGCAAAGGAATTCGGCGGCGTTGAGCACCGTATCGAATTTGTAAGGGAGCTGGACGGCGTAAAATACTACAACAACTCCATCGCATCAAGCCCCACAAGAGTTATCGCCTGCCTCAGCACCTTCCCCCAGAAGCAGATAATGATAATGGGCGGCTCCGACAAGGGCATTTCCTTTGAACCTATGGCAGACCTGGTATGCGAAAAGGTAAAGCTCCTTATCCTTATGGGTCAGACCAAGGAAAAGATAAAGGCAGCTGTGGAGGCATCTTCCAAGTTTGCTGACAGCGGCCTTGAAATAATCATCGTAAACGACATGGCGGAAGCTGTTAACACCGCAAGGGCAAAGGCAAAGGAGGGCGACATCGTTTCCCTTTCCCCTGCCTGCGCAAGCTTTGATATGTACAGAATGTTCGAGGACAGAGGAAACCACTTCAAGAGCCTTGTCAATGCGTTATAAGAAAGGAAAAGTAAGGAAAACTATGGATAAAAAGGAACTTACATCTCTTATAAAGCAGATAGCGGACTGCAGGGGCGTTTCGGGCAGTGAGAAGCCTGTGGCTCAGCTGTGCCGTGACATCATGAGCCGCTACACCTGCAATGCTGAGATAAAAAACGGCAACGTACTCGCCCACTTCGGCAGCCGCTCCCCCGAAAAGCCCCATGTGCTCATTGACGCTCACCTTGACAGGGTGGGTCTCATTGCCACATACATCACCGAGGAGGGCTTTGTAAAGGCAGACTGCCTCGGCGGTCTCGACAGAAGAATATTTCCTGCACAGAGGGTCATCATTCACGGAGAAGAGGACATCTGCGGAGTTATCTGCACCCTGCCCCCTCACCTGAAAAAAGACAGCTCCGTAATGGATAAGGATCAGATATATATTGACACCATGCTTTCCCCCGCAAGGGCACGAAAGCTCATTCACCCGGGCGACGGCATTTCATTTGACTCCCCCTGCCACGAGCTTATCCCGGACAGCGGCAGGATATGCGGAGCGGCTCTTGATGACCGCTGCGGAATTGCCTGCATAATTGCGGCTGTTGATGCTCTGGGCGGAAAGTATGATGAGCTGCCCTTTACCTTTACGGTAATGTTCTCCACTCAGGAGGAGCTGGGCGAAAGGGGTGCCTGCATAGGCGCATTTGAAGTTGATCCCGACATTTCCATTGCGGTAGATGTAAGCTTTGCCATGAGCATGGGCGAAAATCCCAGAAAGTGCGGAGAAATGGCAAAGGGCTGCATGATAGGCTATGCTCCCTCTCTTGACCGCAGGCTTTCAAAGTGGTTCACCGAATATGCCGAAAAGAACAATATCCCATTCCAGTATGAGGTGATGAACGGCACTACGGGAACCAATGCGGACAGATTTTCCGTAAACCGCTGCGGCTCAAGGGCAGTCACCCTGTCCATACCCCTCAGATATATGCACACCCCTGCCGAGGTAATCGACGCAGAGGACGTTATCCTTACCGCAAAGCTTATAACTGCATTTTTAAAGGAGGGCGCAATATGAACATCAACAAGGAACTGCTGCGCACTCTCTTAAAAGAGCTGTGCGAGATAAACGGCGCTTCGGGACGAGAAGAGAATGTACGTGAATATATCCTCGATAAAATAAGAAACAAGTGCAGCTGCACCATACTCCCCTCGGGCTGCATAGTGGCAGAATACAAGGGCAGAAAAACGCCCGAAAAGAAGCTTATGATATCCGCCCACATGGACGAGGTGGGGCTTATCATCACAGGGATAAACTCCGACGGAACGCTGGCTTTCAACTGTGTGGGCGGCGTTGAGGCGGACGCTGTTATCGGCAGGCAGGTAATGACCGAAAACGGCATTTACGGCTCTGTGGGCTCCAAGGCTGTTCACAACATGACCGAGGACGAGAGAAAAGCTCCCCCTAAATTCGACGGACTTTACATCGATATCGGCGCAAAGGACAAGGCGGAAGCCGAAAAATTTATCCGCCCAGGCGATTATGCTTATTACACCTGCGGATATGCCCTTTCGCAGGACGGCTATGTGCGCTCCAAGGCAATAGACGACCGTGCAGGCTGTGCGGTAATGATTGCAATGATACTGGAGGATATTCCCGAGTACGACTGCACATTTACCTTTGTGACCCAGGAAGAGATAGGTCTCAGAGGCGCAAAGACGGCAGCATTTTATGCCGCTCCCGATTTTGCCATAGTGCTCGAAGCTACCACAGCGGCGGATATTCCCCTTTCCGAAGGCGACAAGCGCTGCTGCCTGCTGGGAAAAGGCCCCGTGGTATCCTATATGGACCGCTCCACCGTTTATGACAGGAAGCTTTTTGACCTGTCGCAGGAGATCGCAAAGGACAACAGCATCGGCTGGCAGACAAAAACACTCATCGCAGGCGGAAACGACAGCGGCGCAATTCACATCAGCCGCAGCGGCGTGAGAACGATAGCAATATCCGTTCCCTGCCGATATCTGCACACCCCCTGCTGCGTTATAGACGAAAACGACTACTTCGATACATTTGCCCTTGCCTGCGCAATGGCGGATAAGATACTTGACTCCGAGATCTGAAAGGTAAGGGACATTCAATGATATTGCGGGCATACGAGCGCTCCGAACTGAGACTGACTGACGACTATTACTGCGGCAAAATTGAGGCTGCGGTAAATGCCTACGGAATGAGCTACGATTTTTGCAGGCTATATTCCGTAAACGAGGGGCTTACATGGGGAAATATCCTGCTGTATAACTCCGCCGCAGTGCTGGGCGGCAGCCTGATAAATGAAGACGAGCTGGCGGATTTTATCCGCATAAACGCTCCACAGACGGTGGAATGCCCCAGATATACGGGAAATCATCTGGCCATAGAGGGATATGAGCAGAAAAAGCGCCTGCTTTTCAGAATGGTGCCCGACAAGGATTTTGACGAAAAGGAATTTGTAAAGGGCGTTGACAAGCCCGTATCTCTCCAGCAGATGTTCATTATCCTGAACAGCAGCTTTCAGGGGCTGCAATACGACCTGTGGTATGCGGATATGTCCCACAGGATAAGGCACGAGGTGTCAAGGGCGTTCACGTACAAGTCCGCTTCCTGCGCAAATATTGAGTTCTGCCTCAACGGAAAGGCATATATCTCAAGCGTGGCAACACTTCCCGCCGCAAGAGGACATGGCGGAGCGTCGGGGCTTTTAAAGCACATTGCCGCCATGCTGTCCCGCTACAAAATTGAAGGCTATCTGTGGTGCTATGAGGAGCTGGCAGATTTTTACACAAAGCTGGGCTTCAAGCTCACAGATGATGATATCATACTTATAAAAAAAGATAACACATGAAAGGAAAATTCTGATGGCTGAAATATTTGACCCCAAGCCCGTTGTTCAGAAGGGCTTTGAAATTGAAGAAAGAATACTTAAAGCGGCTGCAAAGGCAGAGGAATCCTGCGAGGCTGCATTCAAGGAGATCGACCGCACAGCACGATACAACGGCGAAAAGGTACTGAAAGCTTTTATCGACAACAAGGTAAGCGATGTCTGCATGAAGGGCAGCTCGGGCTACGGCTACGGCGACGTGGGCAGAGACACCCTTGACGCTGTTTTTGCTCAGGCAGTGGGCGCTGAGGACGCTCTTGTGCGCCACAGCATAGTTTCGGGCACACACGCTCTCACCATTGCGCTGTTCGGACTGCTTAGAAAGGGCGACAGAATGGTATCCCTTACAGGCAGACCCTACGATACTCTTGAAGAGGTCATCGGTCTGAGAGGTTCGGGCAACGGCTCTCTGGCTGACTACGGCGTGGAATATGAGCAGGTTGACCTTACCCCCGAGGGCAAGCCCAACGTTGCGGAGATATTCCAGAAGGTAAAGGGCGCAAAGCTTGCTTATATCCAGCGTTCAAGAGGCTACAGCCTCCGTCCCTCCCTTACCGTAAGCGACATTGCCGAGATAGTAAAGGCTGCAAAGGGCGCAAACCCCGATATCATCGTAATGGTAGATAACTGCTACGGTGAATTTACCGAAAAGGCCGAGCCTGTTTCCGCAGGTGCCGATATCATCGTCGGCTCACTTATCAAGAACCCGGGCGGCGGGATTGCCGAAACAGGCGGATATATCGCAGGAACAAAGAAGCTGGTGGAGCAGTGCTCCTACAGGCTCACCTGCCCAGGCGTGGGAAGAGAAGCAGGCTGCTCTCTTGACCAGAACAAGCGTATGTATCAGGGACTTTTCTTTGCTCCCGAGGTTGTGGCAAACGCTCTCAAAACAGCTACATTCACCGCTGCGATAATGACACAGCTGGGCTTTGAGTGCTTCCCCAAGCCCAATGAGCCAAGAGGAGATATCATCACAGCCGTGCTTATGAAAAATCCCGAAAATCTCATCGCATTCTGTCAGGGCGTTCAGAAAGGCTCCCCTGTTGACAGCTTTGTTGCTCCCGAGCCTTGGGATATGCCCGGCTACGACAGCCAGGTGATCATGGCGGCAGGTGCATTCAACAACGGCGCTTCCATCGAGCTTTCCGCCGATGCACCTCTCCGTGAGCCCTATGCGGCTTATGTTCAGGGCGGACTTACCTACGCAACAGGCAGAATGGGCATTCTCTGCGCACTTCAGGAAATGTTCGAGAAAAGATGCCTTAAACTTTTCTGATAATAAAAAGGACTGATAATATGAAGCTCTTCCGACTGGCAGCCGCTGTAATGACTGCGGCAATGCTCTTTACCTCCTGTGGGGCTGATACGACTGAGCCAAAGGACTACAGCTCCCGCAGCTCTGCCGAGATAGTCAGCGATATGAAGATAGGCTGGAACCTGGGCAACACCCTTGACGTGTGCGCCGCCGACAGAGACGGTGACGGCATCATCAACGATGTTCCCGAAAACGGCATCGTTGACGAGACGCTGTGGGGCAATCCCATGACCGACAGCTCACTTTTTGAGGCACTGAAAGCTGACGGAATAAACGCCGTGAGAATACCTATTACCTGGCGTGACCATCTGGGCGACGCTCCCGACTACAAAGTAGATGAGGACTGGATGAACCGTGTCAAGGAAGTTGTGAACTACGCCTACGACCTTGATATGTACGTTATCATAAACATTCACCACGACGGCGGAGACGACAGCAAGTTCGGCGCATGGGTACGCAGCGCATCGGAGGATTATGACAAATTCAGTGAAAAATATAATGCTCTCTGGAAGCAGATATGCGCAGAGTTTTCCGAGTATGACGACCGCCTTATTATGGAGAGCGCCAACGAGATAGGCTTTGACGACCTCCCTCAGGACGACGCATATGCGCTTCTGAACAAGATAAATCAGCAGTTTGTCGATCTGGTAAGAGCAAGCGGAGGCTACAACGCAACCCGTCCCCTGCTTATTGCAGGCTACTGGACGGATATCGCAAAGACCTGCGACAGCCGCTATCAGATGCCCGCAGACCCTGCAAATAATCTTATTCTTTCCGTTCATTACTACACTCCCTGGGAGTTCTGCATCATCAACAAAAAGATGACATGGGGCAGCGAGGCTGATGTTAAGGAGCTTGAAAGGAACATGAACAAGCTGAAAGAAAACTTCGTTGACAAGGGCGTTCCCGTTATCATCGGAGAGTACGGCTTCAATAATGGAGTTCAGCCCGAGAGCAAGGTGAAATTCGCCTCTGCAGTCTCAAAGACCTGCTATGATATGGGAATACACACATTCCTGTGGGATAACGGCGAGGTATATGACCGCACAAACCACGTATGGCGTGTGGAAGGTCTTATAGAAGCTCTCAGAGAAAGCGTGGGCTTATGATAACGAAAACGATCCCCCTTACACCGCCATACGAAAAGGCAGGACTAAGCGGTGAGGGGCTTTCCCCCACCCTCACCTGCATTATCCACGACAGCCAGCCCGAAAGGAAATATCCCGCTCTTATAGCTATCCCCGGCGGAAGCTATGAGCACTGCTCAAAGCGAGAGGGAGAGCCATGCGCCGCAAGGTGGTATTCCTACGGCTACAACGGCTTTGTGCTGGACTACAGCTGCGTGAACAAGCAGTTCCCCACGGCTTTGCTGGAGCTGTGCGCTGCGGTGGAATATATAAAAAGCCATGCAGATGAGCTTTGCTGTGACGGCAGAGTTATCCTCTGTGGATTTTCTGCGGGAGGTCATCTGGCGGCAAGTCTGGGAGTGCATTTCGGAAAATATCAGGAGCTTTTTAAAGAAAATATCCGCCCTGACGGCATGGTGCTTTGCTACCCTGTGATAACAGCGGGAAAATACACTCACCCGTTATCAGCGCAGAATATTGCTCCCACCGATGAGCTGAGGAAGCTTGCTTCGCTGGAAGATCACGTTTCGGCTGACGTTTGCCCCACATTCATCTGGCACTGTGCGGATGACAATATCGTCCCTGTTGAAAACAGCCTGATGTTTGCATCGGCGCTGTCGGGAAGCCATGTTCCCTTTGAGCTGCATATTTTCCCCAAGGGCGGTCACGGAATAGCCATGTGCGACATAACCACCATAAAGGACGGAAACGAAAGATATCTTAATCCCACTGCGGCACAGTGGTTCGCCCTTGCCCTGGACTGGGCAGAAAGGATACTGAAATGAATATCGAGATGAGAAGAATAACCTCGGAGAAAGTTCACGAGGCAGTTATGATATGGAACAAGGTAGTTGAGGACGGCGTGGCATTCCCCCAGACAGAGCCTCTTGATGACGACACGGGAGCGGAGTTCTTTGCCGCTCAGGACTACACAGCCGTTGCCTTTGACACCGACACAGCCGAGGTAGTGGGAATGTACATTCTTCACCCCAACAACGTAGGCAGATGCGGTCATATCTGCAACGCAAGCTATGCAGTGCGCTCCGATATGAAAGGAAAGCACATAGGCGAGCTGCTTGTCACAGACTGCCTTAAAAAGGCAAAGGAGCTTGGCTACAAGATACTCCAGTTCAATGCGGTAGTTGCCACAAACACCTCTGCCCTGGCGCTTTACAAGAAGCTGGGCTTTGTTCAGCTGGGCGTTATCCCGGGCGGATTTTTAATGAAGGACGGTCACTACGAGGATATCATCGTTCATTATCATACCCTGTAAAAGGCTGTCGGACAAGGGCGCTTTTACGGTATATATGCGTTTTGTTAAAAAGAAATTTGCTTGACAAAACAGGATAGATACGGTATAATAAAAATAATTATTGTGTTCGGATATTATGCGGATATTCCCGTGAGGTATTATCGGAATTTCCGTGATTGATTATTGATTGTTGAATTGCCGCTGTTTTTTGTGATGTTTTGCGGTGCGCTGAAATTATGTCTCCGCCGTTTTTGCTGTTGTTATTTAATGGTGCGGGGAATGATAGTTTTTGTTTGGTTTGCGGAAGAGGGATCGTTATGCTTCCGTATGATGTTTTATGCGCCGATAAATGCGGACAGGCTGTCGGATCGTTTTAACCATGTGATCTCCGAACATAATAACAAATAACAGGCAGAGTTTTTTTATGTGCGTTTATCGGAAACCTGCCATATGTATTGGAAACCTGCTATAAATATGCAGTCAGATGAATTGATTTGAAATGAGGTATTTAAAATTGTCAGAAAACCAGAATAAGGGAAACGATATCGCCGTTAACGAGTACGGCGAAAGAATTGCTCCGAAGCCTGAAAAATCGGAAAACACAGCAAGAAACAATGCTTCGGCAAATAACAGATCCTACAGCAGATATCAGAAGCCTTTCCGCCGCCCCGCTCTCCCTCCCAAGGGAGTTTCCGCCGCAGCTTTCGGCAGGCAGCAGGCTGAAAATGCAAGCAATAATAACAATAACGTAAATGCGGAAGCACCCGAAAAGCCCCATCAGGAATATCAGCAGCAGAACGGCTACAGATCTTACCGCAATAAGCCTTACAACAAGAACTATAACAAGAATTATAAGGCTCCCCGCCAGCAGAATGACGCTGCGGTAACTGAGATACCCGCTCAGCCCTTTACCTTTGAAAAGACCGCTTTTGAAAAGAGCTATGAGCAGAGCAAGCCCTACGGCAGAAAGAATCAGGAGATAAAGAACTACAATCAGGAGAGAAGATATCAGCCCAGAAACAATTACAGGGACGATCAGCAGGCTGCTCCCGAGGAAAAGTATCAGCACGTTGTTTATCACTCCAACCACAGGGCTGTAAGGCGCACACCCCTTAGAATAATCCCCCTGGGCGGACTTAACGAGATAGGCAAGAACATGACCGTTTTCGAGTGCGGAAACGATATGTTCATCGTTGACTGCGGTCTTGCTTTCCCAGACAGCGATATGCCGGGCGTTGACCTTGTTATCCCCGATTTCACCTATGTTGAGCAGAACATCGACAAGGTAAGAGGCATCGTTATCACCCACGGTCATGAGGACCACATCGGCGGACTTGCATATCTGCTGAAAAAGGTGAATATTCCCGTTTATGCCACCCGTCTTACCATCGGTCTTATCGAGGGCAAGCTCAGGGAGCATAATCTTCTGAGCCAGACAAAGCTGAACGTTGTAACTCCCAGACAGACCGTTAAAATGGGCTGCATGGCAGTTGAATTTATCCACGTAAACCACTCTATCCCCGACGCTGTGGGTCTTGCTATCCACACTCCTGCGGGAATAGTTATCCACACAGGAGACTTCAAGGTGGATTTCACACCCATTGAGGGCGGAATTATCGACCTTGCACGCTTCGGCGAGCTGGGCAACAGGGGCGTTCTTGCACTCATGTCCGACTCCACAAATGCCGAGAAGCCCGGTCACACCGCTTCCGAGCGCAAGGTAGGCAGCTCCTTTGAAAACCTCTTTGCAAAGGCTGAGGGCAAGCGTATCATCATTGCGACATTTGCTTCAAATATCCACAGAATACAGCAGATAATCAACAACGCTGTCCGCACGGACAGAAAGGTCGCTGTTTTCGGAAGAAGTATGCTCAACGTTATCTCCACAGCTATGGAGCTGGGATATCTGAGCGTGCCCGAGGGCGTTATCATTGATCTGGAGGCTATGAACAAGTATCCTCCCGAGAAGATAGTTCTTATCACCACAGGCAGCCAGGGCGAGCCTATGTCTGCACTTACCAGAATGGCGATGAACGAGCACAGAAGCGTCACCATCACACCCATGGACTATATCATCATCAGCGCAACTCCTATCCCCGGCAACGAGAAGTACGTTACAAGAGTTGTGAACGAGCTGCTCAAGGCAGGGGCTGAGGTAATTTACGAATCTATGTATGATGTTCACGTTTCGGGTCATGCGTGCCAGGAAGAGCTGAAGCTTATAATGGCTCTCACCCGCCCCAGATTTTTCATTCCCGTTCACGGCGAGTACAAGCACCTGAAAAAGAGCGCAGGCCTTGCAAATTCCATCGGTATCCCCGAGAGCAATATCATCATCGGCTCCATAGGCGATGTTATCGAAACTGACGGCACCGACCTGAGAATAACAGGCAAGGTAACGGCAGGCAGAGTTCTGGTTGACGGTCTGGGCGTTGGCGATGTTGGTTCTATCGTGCTCCGTGACAGAAAGCATCTTGCTGAGGACGGTCTTATCGTTGTAGTTGCCACTATTGAGAGCGAGAGCGGCACTATCCTTGCAGGCCCCGACATTCTTTCAAGAGGCTTTGTATATGTCCGTGAGAGCGAGGAAATGATGGAAGCCGCAAGGGATATCCTTAGAAAAACTCTGGAAAGCTGCCTTGCAGGCGGAGTAAGGGACTGGAACGGCATCAAGTCCAGCCTGAGAGACTCCCTCAGCGACTATATCTATATGAAAACAAAGCGCAATCCCATGATCCTCCCCATTATCGAGGAAATATGAAATCGAAGGCAGGTGATATTCAATGACAGGCAGAGGCTGGCGGCTTTTTAAGCTGGTTTCAATGCTCCTCGTGGCGGCGGCTGTTTCATGCGCCTTTTCACTGGCAGGCACGGACGAGGTGAAGTTCTGGTCCATGCTGGCGGTGGTATGCCTGATAAGCCTTGCGTACATCGCACTGTTTATCCGCTGTGAGCAGAACCTCCACAGCTTCGTTTCGGAAATGGAATCGCAGCTGAACCTTACCGAAAGGGACTCACTGTACAAATTCCCCGCTCCCGCACTTATCGTTGACAGCGACGGGATAATCATATGGTTCAACAAGGCGTTCACCGAGCAGATACACGCTTCCGACGCTTACGGAGTCCACCTGAGCCAGATCATTGATATCGACCTTTCAACAACATTTTCAAAAATAGACACTGTAGTGGAATATAACGCAGGCCACTACAGGATAAGAGCTGTCACAACCGAGAAAAAGGACGAGAGCAACACTCCCGTCTCCGAGCTTACCCTCCTTTATTTCCAGGACGTAAGCGAGCTTATCGACGTGAAGAACGAGTATGCACGCAGCCGAAACTGGGTGGCAATGCTGCTCATCGACAGCTACGACGAGCTTTTTGCCAAGGTAAAGGACTCTGACAAGGCTCACATCACCATGCAGATAGACAAGCTGGCGGAATCTTTCATTGAAGAGCACAACGGTCTTATGAAAAAGATATCCTCCGACCGCTATTTTGCCATAATCAGCGAAAATGAGCTGATAAAGCTTGAAGAGGAAAAGTTCAAGTCAATTCTCGATAAGGTGCATCAGATACTTGTTGCCGAGCATACTCCAGTTACCCTTTCCATCGGTATCGGCAGAGGCGGCAGCAACCTGAGGGAAAGCGAGGAAATGGCACGTCAGGCGCTGGATATGACCCAGGGCAGAGGCGGCGACCAGGTAGCTGTAAAGGACGAAAAGGACTTCACCTTCTTCGGCGGCAACTCCTCGGGAATCGAAAAGAGCACAAAGGTAAAGACACGTATATTCAGCTCGGGTCTTATAAGCCTTATCCGTGCGGCTGACAGGACTATCCTTATGGGCCACGCATGGGGCGACCTTGACGCAATAGGCGCAGCTACGGGTCTGTGCGGCGCAATAAGAGCCATAGGCGCAGATGCCTATGTGTTCTCAGACACCGACCACACCCTTGCAATGCCCATAATCGACCGCCTGAGAGAAAACCTTGAAGACGGCTCCGACCTTATCATAAACGAGGAAACAGCCCTTGAAATGATGACAGAGAACACTCTGCTCATCATCTGCGACACAAACAACAAGGACCTGCTGGACAGCAGGCAGATATACGAAAAAGCAAAGAACATTGTATTCATCGACCACCACAGGCAGGTCGTTAACTGCATAGACAATGCAGTTCTCAGCCTCCACGAGCCATACGCATCTTCCGCCAGCGAAATGGTGGCGGAGGTCATTCAGTATTTCGGCTATGAGCAGCTTTCCAGCTATTACGCCGACGCAATGCTTGCGGGCATAATGCTGGATACCAAGGATTTCGTTATGAAAACAGGCGTGCGCACCTTTGAGGCTGCGGCTTACCTGAAAAAGCTCGGTGCGGACACCGTTGCGGTAAAGAGGCTTTTTGCCATCTCCATCGAAACGGGCATAAAGCGCTCTCAGCTTGTCGAAACAGCAGAGATATACAACCGCTGCGCCATTGCTGCCAGCGAGGATTCCTCCGACGGCATACGCATTGCCACTTCTCAGGCAGCCGATGAGCTGCTGGGCATTCAGGGCGTTGACGCAAGCTTTGTCATCTATGCGGCAGGCACAGGCGCAAACATCTCCGCTCGCTCCTTCGGCATAATGAACGTTCAGATAATCATGGAGCATCTGGGCGGCGGCGGTCATCAGACCATGGCGGCGGCTCAGCTGAAGGATATCTCGGTATCCGACGCCAAGAAGCAGCTTATGGCAGCCATCGACGAATACATCAGAAGCATAAGCTGACAGGAGCAGATATGGGATTAAAACAAGTTATCTATGCAGCAATAGGAATGTTCAGGATACTTACAAAAAAGGTGGCTCCCACCGTTTATATGGAAGAGATCGAGGATCATTTCTCCGAGCTTTTCGATATAAAGGATGAGGATCACCGTGTGATACATGAGCTTATGTCCGAAAAGGTGCATATCGACCTGCACATCATAGCTCCCGATGAAAACAGACCCTTTTACGTGGTGTTCACCACGGGAATGAGCGACCTGCCCATGACCATGGGCGAGGACGTTCCATGGGATCTGCGCAAGACCCACGAAAGGGCAGAGCTTTTCTGCCTGCTCCCTCCCGACTGGAAAACGGAGTTTTCAAAGGGCAGTCAAAAGGACTATGACCGCTTCTGGTGGATATTTGCCGCAATAAAGCAGGCGGCACGCTATCCACACCTTTCAGGCACATGGATAGGAAGCAATCACACTCTCCAGTATTCCGAGGATAACACCCCATTCCACGAAAGCACAAAGCTGTGCTCCGCTATATTCCTCCACCTTGACGAGAAGGACTTCGGCGGAAAGTACGGCGACCGCATGAACTACATGCGAACCAGGGACGGCAGCTACATAAATCTGCTGTGCTTCATTCCTCTGTATGCGGAGGAAATAGATTTCAAGCTTGATAACGGCTCGGACGAGCTGTTTATGAGAATGTTCGGCAGCACGGTAACGGATATGTTCCAGCTGGTGCTGGATCCCCAAAGAAAAAATTACTGCACTGCCGAAACAGCATAAATTTGCAGAAAGCTATAAGAAAGGATAGATAATCATGAAAGTAATTTTTGTACAGGACGTTAAAGGCTCAGGCAAAAAGGGCGAAGTAAAGGAAGTTTCCGACGGCTACGCAAGAAATTTCCTTATCGGCAAGGGTCTTGCAGTTGAAGCTACCGCAAAGAACCTTTCCGACCTTAACGGAAAGAAATCCTCCGAGCAGCACAAGGCTGACGTTGCAAAGCAGGAAGCTATCGACAACGCCGCTAAGATAAAGGGCAAGAGCGTTACCATCAAGGGCAAGGCAGGCGCAGGCGGAAAGCTCTTCGGAGCAGTTACCGCAGGTCACGTTGCAGACGCTATCGCTGAGCAGCTGGGCGTTAAGGTAGAAAAGAAAAAGGTAACACTCAATATGGAAATAAAGGCATTCGGCGGCTACACCGCAGAGATAAAGCTTTACCCAGGCATTTCCGAAAAGATCACGGTAAGTGTTGTCGAGGCATAATTTCCGATATCCGTTGACGTCGGTGCTCCCGACGTCAATTCTGCGTATAATAAGAGTAAAGGAGAGCGTTTATGGAATTTGATGATATTTCCGCCAGAGAAATGCCCCACAGCATCGAAGCCGAACAGACCGTTCTGGGCGCTGTTTTGCTGGACTCGGAGCTGCTGGGCACGGTTATGAACTACGTAAAGCCCGAAAGCTTTTACGTTTCAAAGCACCGTGAGCTTTTTTCCATAATCCTCCGACAGTTCACTCTGGGAGTAAACTCGGACATTATCACCGTTCTGAACGAAGCCGTTCAGGAGGGAATTTTCGAGGACTCCGCATCGGGAAAGGAATATCTTGGCGCAATAACCGAGAGCATTCCCTCCCTTGCAAACATTGAAAGCTACTGCAAGATAGTCGAGGAAAAATATTACCTGCGCTCCCTTGCTGAAGCTGCAAAAAAGATAATCTCCAACTGCACCGAAAGCGCCGAGCCTGCTTCCGTCATACTTGATTCCGCCGAGCAGATGATATATGACATCAGGCAGGGTAAGGAGGTCGATGGCCTTACAAAGGTAGATGAAGTTCTGCTTGAGACCTATGACCACTTGAACCGAATATCGGGCGCTGACAAGGAAAAATATCAGGGTGCAAAATCAGGCTATGCCGACCTGGACAGCGTTATAAGCGGTCTCAACAAATCCGACCTGCTTATCCTTGCTGCCCGTCCCGGTATGGGAAAAACTTCATTTGCGCTGAACATTGCCTCCAACGTGTGCCGCAGAAGCACCGACAAGGAGGTCGTGGTGTTCTCGCTGGAAATGTCAAAGGAACAGCTTGTAACACGTATGCTCTCCGCCGAGAGCCTTGTTACCAGTGACCACCTTATCAAGGGCAACATCGACGAAAAGGACTGGGAAAAGCTTGCTCATGGCGCTGACCGCATGGCTGGCATGAATCTGTACCTTGACGATACGGCGGGCATCACCGTAGTTCAGATGAAAGCAAAGCTCAGACGTCTAAAAAACGTGGGGCTTGTCATCATCGATTACTTGCAGCTCATGAACTCCAGCAAGCGCATTGATAACCGTGTAAACGAAATTTCCGATATCACCCGTCAGCTCAAGCTTATGGCAAAGGAGCTGAACGTTCCCGTTATCACCCTTTCACAGCTTTCACGTTCCGTTGAGTCACGTCCCGACAAGCGGCCTCTGCTCTCCGACCTGAGAGAATCAGGCTCTATCGAGCAGGATGCGGATATCGTAATGTTCCTCTACCGTGACGGCTACTACAACAAGGACAAGGTGGAGGACGTTAACCTTGCGGAATGTATCGTTGCCAAAAACCGTCACGGCGAAACAGGCACTGTAAACCTCAGGTGGAACGGTCAATATACCCTGTTCCTCAGCGAGGACAGACGGCCTGCTCCCGCAGAATAAGAGGTCGGCATGAACGTTTCGGACAAGGTGCGTGAGACAATAACACGCCGCTGTATGATACAAAAGGGCGACACTGTTACCGCAGGGCTTTCGGGCGGTGCGGACAGCGTTTGCCTTGTAACAGTCCTGCATGGGCTTTCCCATGAAATGGGCTTTACGCTGAGGGCAGTTCACGTAAACCACTGCCTGAGGGGCGAGGAAAGCGACCGTGACCAGCATTTCTGCGAGGAGCTGTGCAAAAGGCTTGATATCCCCCTTGAAGTCTGCCGAGTAGATGTGACGGGCTTTGCCAAGGAAAGCGGAAGATCCACCGAGGAGGCCGCACGTATCCTGCGTTACGGCGCATTTGACAAGGTTTCCTGCGGGGGAAAGACAGCCACCGCTCACAATAAAAATGACAACGCCGAAACGGTGCTTTTCAACATCGTAAGAGGCTCGGGGCTTAAAGGTCTAGGGGGCATACCATATGTGAGAGGGAACATTATCCGTCCCCTGCTGGACGTTTCCAGGAGCGAGATAGAGGAATACCTCTTCCAAATGGGTCAGGGCTTTGTCACCGACAGCAGCAATCTCACCGAGGATTACTCACGAAACAAGCTGCGCAGGCGTATCATACCCCAGCTTGAAGAGATAAATGCAGATGTCACCGACGCACTTTGCAGGCTTTCACTATCGGCGGAGGAGGACGAGTCATTTCTCTCTCAGCTGACAGACGATATCGACCCACAGCGCCTTTGTGAATATGCACCGTCTCTGCGGAAAAGGTATATACGCAGGCTGCTGAGCGAAAACAATATCCCCGTAAGCCGTGACAGGATAGAGGAAATAGACGCAGCTGTTATATCAGGCAGAAAAACACGCTTTGACCTCAGCCGTGATATTTTCGCCGTTACTGACGGAAAAAGCGTAGTTATCAGGAAAATGAGCAGAGCGGAAAACTTCCGCACAAATGTTGTTTTCAGCAGTGATAAAGAGATAATTGTCCCCGAATATGATAAAAAGGTGATAATTGAACGACCTTCAAATGATATTTTTCAAAAGCAGGGCATTGTTAAAGAAAAATTAACAAACGGACTTGTAAATTATGATAAAATACAAGGTGTTGTTATTCTACGGAATAAGCAGGACGGCGACAGCATAAGGTTTGCCCGCCGTGGCCATACCACAAAGCTGAAAAAGCTGTACAACTCCCTTAAACTGACCGATGAGGAAAGGCAGTCCGCCCTTGTTATGGAGGACGATGAGGGGATATTCTGGAGCGAATACGGCGGCGCAAGCGACCGTGTTTCCCCCGATAAAAATGAAACTTCGGAAAATTTATATATTATTTCAGTAAGGCGGAAGATAAATGATAACTAAGGAAAATACACCCGTTGCCGAGGATTACGGCTACGGCTCCATCAAGAGAGTTCTTATCACCGAGGAAGAGATCGCACAGGCTGTAAAGAAAACAGGTCAGCTCATTTCCGAGGAATATGCGGGCAAGCCCCTGCTTATCATCGGCATTCTCAAGGGCTGCTATGTTTTTATTGCGGACTTCTGCAGAGCTATCAAGATCCCCTGCGAGATCGCATTCATGGCTGCTGAAAGCTATGGTCAAAGCTCCGTTTCCTCAGGCGATGTAAAGATAACACTGGACCTGAAATGCGATATCTCCAAGTATCACGTAATAATTGCGGAGGATATCGTTGACACAGGCAACACTCTCTCCAAGATATGCAAAATACTGAAGGAGAGAAATCCCCTTTCGCTGAAGGTTTACACCCTTCTCAACAAGCCCGACCGCAGAACAGTGGATTTTACGCCGGATTATTCCATTTTCACTATCCCCGACCTTTTTGTTGTGGGATACGGTCTCGACTACGGCGAGCAGATGCGCAACCTGCCTTACATTGCTGAGGCTGAGCTGTAAGCGCACATCAGGCACGACAGAATATTTTTAACGGACGGTATCGGAAGTGACTGCAATCCGATATCGGGAAAAGGAAGGTTTTAGTCACATGAAAAAAGGCAGCGGTTTATTTATCTACATCATAATTGCCATTGTGCTGATGTTTTCAATGGTATATTTCCTTAGGCAGTCCTCTCACCCCCAAGCTGAGTACACCTATTCCGAGATAATGTCCTACTTCGACAACTATCAGGTATCGCAGTACACATTTGATCTTGGCACAGGCGATCTGGAAATGACTGTTGACGATAACGGCACAAGCAAGCAGATCAGCTACACCGTTCCCAACGTTAATCTCTTCGTTGACGAGATCCAGTACAGCCAGAGCGGCGAGGACAACTACCGTCAGGCTTACAACAAGCTCCACCCCGATGCTCCCCTGAACCAGGAATACTACAAGATACAGGATACCTCATGGCTCTACAATCTTCTCCCCTCACTGATAATGCTTATCCTCATGTTCGTGCTCTTCTTCTTTATGATGAGGCAGGCAGGCGGCGGAGCTAAGATCAACAGCTTTGGCAAGGCAAATATCAAGAACCAGTCCAAGAAGAAAAACACATTTAAGGACGTTGCAGGCGCAGATGAAGAAAAGCAGGAGCTTGCGGAGATCGTTGATTTCCTCAAGAACCCCAAGAAATATAACGACATCGGCGCAAGAATACCCAAGGGCGTTCTGCTCATGGGCCCTCCGGGTACAGGTAAGACACTGCTTGCAAAGGCAGTCGCAGGTGAAGCAGGCGTTCCTTTCTTCTCCATCTCAGGTTCCGACTTCGTTGAGATGTTTGTCGGCGTCGGTGCTTCCAGAGTAAGAGACCTTTTTGAAACAGCAAAGAAAAATGCTCCCTCTATCATCTTCATCGACGAGATCGACGCAGTAGGCCGCCAGAGAGGCGCAGGACTGGGCGGCGGTCACGATGAGCGTGAGCAGACCCTTAACCAGCTCCTTGTTGAAATGGACGGCTTTGAGGGCAACGAGGGCGTTATCGTAATTGCGGCAACAAACCGCCGTGATATCCTTGACCCCGCACTTCTCCGTCCCGGACGTTTCGACAGAGAGGTAATGGTAGGCTATCCCGATGTTAAGGGAAGAGAAGAAATACTCAAGGTACACGCAAAGAACAAGCCCCTTGCTCCCGACGTTGACCTTAACGTTATCGCAAAGACAACTCAGCAGTTCACAGGTGCTGACCTGGAAAACCTGCTTAACGAGGCTGCCCTCCTTGCCGCAAGAAACGACCGCAAGGCAATCACCGAGGCAGATATCGAGGAAGCTACCGTCAAGGTCGTTTCAGGCCCCGAAAAGAGATCTCACATCGTTACCGACCGTGACAGACGCATCACCGCTTATCACGAGGCAGGCCATGCAGTTGCTGCATATAACCTCCCCCTCGCAGATAAGGTGCACATGGTAACAATTATCCCCAGAGGCGATGCAGGCGGCTTTACAATGGCTCGTCCCACAACAGACGACCAGTTCAAGACCAAAAATCAGCTCATCCAGCAGATCGTATGGGCAATGGGCGGTCGTGTTGCCGAGTCGATCGTATTTGATGACATCACATGGGGCGCATCAGGCGATATCCAGTCCGCAACAAGAATCGCAAAGACAATGATAACCAGATGCGGCTTCTCAGAAAAGCTTGGACCTATCCAGTACGGCAGCAGCGACGAGGTATTCCTCGGCAGAGACTTCGGTCACACTCAGGATTACAGCGAAAGCACTGCGGCTCTCATTGATGACGAGGTAAAGAACATCGTGGAAAGCGCATATGCAGACTGCGAAAAGATACTCAAGGAACACCGTCACCAGCTTGACGAGCTTGCAGATTACCTGCTTGAATACGAAAAGATCGACGGTGAAAGCTTTGATAAGCTTATGAAAGACCAGCTCGACTGGCGCAAGGATATCAAGAAGGCTGAACCTGCAGCAGAGCCTGTAAAGGGAACTGAAACAGAAGCTCCCGCAGAGACAGATTCCCCCGCAGAAGCTGACGAAAACAAAACAGAAGAATAAATATCAAATGAGCTGTTGCACAAGATGCAGCAGCTCATTTTTTTTTGCAAAGGAAAAAGTCCGCACAAATAAGGCACAGGTACGGACAAATAAAAGGGCTTTTGCGGTGTTAAGCTGCAAAAGCCCTTTTATTTATGCGTTATAAAATATCAGTCTATCTTTTCAAAATCCACAGCACCGTGCTTGCATATCGGACAAACAAAATCAGCAGGAAGCTCTTCTCCCTCATAGATGTATCCGCATATCTTGCAAACCCAGCCCTTTTTCTTTTCAGCCTGAGCAGGCTTGGGCTTTACATTGCTGTGATAATACTCGTATGTCATTGAGGGATTGTCTGAAAGCACTGCTCCGTCTGTCATTTCAGCAATGAACATGGTGTGAGTGCCAAGGTCAATCTCACGAACCACCTTGCCCGACATAAAAGCGTTTGTACCGCTCTTTACATAAAGCAGACCGTTATCGCTGTAGTGCGGGGCAAATTTGTAGGAATCGGAAGTGCCGAACTTCTGCACCTCTCTGCCGCTCTGGAAGCCGAAATGCCTGAACAATCCGAAATCGGCAGTCTTATCAATGACAGAAACGTTGAACTTGCCTGTGTTCTTTATCATATCGTGGGTAAGATTTGCCTTGTTCACAGTGACGGCTATCTGCATGGGGCTGCTTGTAAGCTGGATAAGAGTGTTTATGATGCAGCCGTTATCCTTGTCTCCCTCCGAAGCCGTCAGCACATACAGTCCGTATGATATCTTGTAAACAGATTTAGCGTCCATATTAGCCTCCTTATTTTTTCACGACAATGCACACCGCATGGGCGGAAATGCCCTCACCCGAGCCTGTGAAGCCCAGCTTTTCCTCTGTGGTTGCTTTGACACTTACGTTGTCAATGTCCGTTCCGCAGGCGTTTGCAATGTTCCTGCGCATATTTTCGATATACGGCGCAAGCTTGGGGCGCTGGCAGATGATCGTGCTGTCGATGTTCCCTACTTTATAACCCTTTTCACCGATAAGCTCAATTACATGACGGAGCATTTTAATGCTGTCCGCACCGCTCCACTTCTCGTCAGTGTCGGGGAAATGCTCTCCGATGTCCCCCAGAGCACAGGCTCCGAGAAGTGCGTCCATCACCGCATGAGTCAGAACGTCCGCATCGGAATGCCCCAACAGACCCAGCTCGTAAGGAATCTCCTCGCCGCCGATAATAAGCTTTCGGTTCTCCACAAGCCTGTGAACGTCATATCCGTGACCTATCCTCATCATATCCGCCTTTCAATATCACTGGTTCATTATGGCTTCTGCTATAGCCATGTCTTCGGGAGTGGTAATCTTGATGTTCTTGTAGTCGGAGGGGGTCATGTTTATCTTAACGCCCATTGCCTCCACAAGCTGGCAGTCGTCTGTAAAATCAAGGTCATGCTCGGCGGCAAAGTTCACGCCGTCAAAGTAATACTTTTTCTTGAATATCTGAGGTGTCTGGGTAATGTAGAGCTTGCTCCTGTCGGGAGTGTCGCATATCATTCCGCCCTCAACGTGCTTGATAGTGTCCTTTACGGGGACGCCCAGCACCGCTCCCCCGAATATGGAAGCGTCCTTTATGCACTGCCTGATATTGTCGGAATTTACCAGAGGGCGTGCCGCATCATGCACGGCTATGAGAGTAGTCTCCCTGGAAACCAGCTTCAGCGCATTTATAACCGACTGCTGACGGGTCTCTCCCCCGCCTGCACAGCCTGCAAACTTGGTTATGCCGTTATCAAGAGCGATGTTTGCGATAATGTCCGCATCACACTCACGGGCAGCGACGATTATCTCGCTGACCTCCTCCACAGCCTGAAAAGCAAGCATAGAATAAGCAATAACAGGCTTTCCTTTGAGCATGGCAAGCTGCTTGTTAAGCCCCTGCATACGCTCAGCATGACCTGCTGCCGCAATAATTACCGAAACCGTATCCATACCTTAATATCCTTTCTTCAAGGTCACAGTTACCTCGGGCGAAATATTGCTGCCCGCAAAGCTGTAATGAACCGTGTATTTTTCTTCGTTGACCGTTATCCCGTAGTTTTCCTCAAGATATGAGAGTTCCTCGGGATATGCCCCCTCAGCCGCATAGCACATAGCCGCAGCCCTGACGATATTCTGCCGCAGACTGCTTGTCATATATGCGCTTTCCGCACTTTCGGAGCGGTCTATACCCACTGCTGCGATCACTGCGACAGCGGCAAATATCATAAGTGGGATAGCAGTGCAGAACCTGACAGCATAAAAGCTCAGCTTCTTCCGCTTTCCCGTCCATATGTTTTTCATATTATTATACCCGCTTTAAGGCAATGTATCAGAAGCTTCCGCTGGAATGTCCGCTGTCGCTGCTTCCCGAGGAGTCGGAATCAGTCTCACGCTTTGTTCTGGTGATGCTGGTGTAAAGGAAAATATCCCTTGCCCTGTCAAGGCTGAATCCGCCCTTGCGCAGATACTCGTTTGCCATGGGATTTGTTTTGAGGGTGTTCATCTGGCTCTTCATAATAAGCACAGTTATAAGAGCAATGACCAGTCCGCAGCCGATTCCGATGGGAACAGCATATGAAGGCTCGGCGTTGGGGCCGTTCTCATATACGTTGTATATTTCCTCTTCCACCTTGTCGGCATAGCCCATAAAGGCGGTGTAATATTCTCCGTCGGTGAGATAAGGCTGAAGATCGGACGCAAGGTCGTTACGAATGCTCTTTATCATTATCTCATCTTTCATCTGACCGAAAGCGTAGATATCATACTTGCGCTCGTTCATAGCCACAAGATAGATGATTCCGCTGCCGTTTATGCCTGCGTCCAGCTCGGAAGCCAGCCGTTCATTGTAGCTTTCCACCTCATAGCCCTCAAGGTCATCAGTGGTATAAACAATAACGTCCTGACTGTATGTGTATGCGATCTCCTCAAGGCGTGTCTCGATCTCACGAGCATCCTCCTCGGCAAGGAGACCAGCCTCATCATAAAGCTTGTATTCGCTTTCTGCGCTTACAGCCACACCTGACATAAGCATAACAGTCGCCGCTGAAATCGCACAGAATATCTTTGATACTTTTTTCATGCCATGTCCCCCTTACTTGTCATTGCGCTTATTCAGCTTGATAAGCAGAATGTTCACTGCCGCAGAAGTCAGGGCGGCAACGACAAATGTAACAACGATCTTCATAAAATTAGACATACCGCAGCCTCCTTATATGCCAAGCATACCGAGTATCAGAGCTATAATAACAGCCGATACCGCAGCCACAGCCACAAACATTGCCGCTGCACGCTTGGGGGACACGGGAAGCTCACCCACGAATCTGCCTGTCTGACCGTTCATTGCAAAAGTATATTTCTTATCGCCGAACTGTACGGACATGAGCCACATGGGCATAAGGGCATATCCCGTCTTGCCGTCCTTCATTCTGAGGTTGGCGCTTTCCACGGTCACGGCTGAATAATCTGCCGTGGTAGCCATGAAAGCGTTCTCGGTGCTTACCTTGATACGCTGATTTGCACGCTCACGGCAGTCCTCGGCGGGAATATCATATCTGTCGGCAAGGTAGCCGGAAAGATACGCCGCATTATAGCCAGTAGCTGCGTCCATGGCAAAAGGCTCGATAGCTTCCGTTATCTCGCTACCAAGCTTTGTGGTTCCGTCAACGGGAACGTGCTCAAAGCCTACCTTTCCGCCTCTTATGAGCAGGAAATGGTCGGTCTTTGTAACGTCATAATCACCCTCTGTCCAGCTGGTGACCTTTTCGCCTCTGAAACGATAGTCAGCGTCAACATCGCAGTCGAAAAGCCAGTAGGGAACGTACATTCCCTCTACCTTTTCGATCCTGTTGCCGTTTATAAAATCAGAGGGAAGCAGGGGGCGGCCCTTGCAGAATGCCTTGAACTTCTCAACTGCCTGCTCCTTGCTCACCTTGAAGGGAATAACATAATCGGGACGGAGCATACCGTCAAACTTGTCGTTCATTACAAAGGGATTGCCGCAGTAGGGGCAGTATGTGGCGCCAAGGCTCTTGTCGCCTGTGACCTCTGCTCCGCAGGAAGAGCAGGTGTATGTGCAGATGTCGCCGTCCATATCAACAGTAGTGTCACTGTGGTCGCTCCACTCCATATCAGTGCTTGAAGGCTCGGCTGACGAAAGGGCATTAACGGCCTCAACGTCCAGCTCGGTGCCGCAGTATTCGCATGTCATTTTCTGGGACTGTGATGAGAATGTCAGCTCCGCACCACAGCAGGGGCATTTAAATGCAGTTGTACTCATATGATGTCCACCTTTCCGACATTTGTTGAAAATATCTGATTAAAAGCGTATATTACTGCTATTATTTTACCATATTATTACATTTAAGTCAATAGAATTTATAAATTTGGCAAAGTGCAGGGCGTTATCATTCTCCTCCCCTTGCAAATCACAGCCCGATAGTGTATAATGATAACAAACAAATCTGAAAGGCGGCTGTTATATGTCAAAGGTTTATGAAAGACTTTTAAAATGCTACCAATGCTTCAAGGAAAAGATCGACTTTACCCCCAAGATAGCACTTATCCTCGGCTCGGGACTGGGCGATTACGCTGAACAGGCGGATATAAAGGCTGTGCTTGATTACAAGGACATCGAGGGCTTCCCCGTTTCCACCGCTCCCGGTCACAAGGGCCGCTTTGTTTTCGGCTACGTGGGCGGCGTTCCCGTGGTAATTATGCAGGGAAGAGTGCATTATTACGAGGGCTACTCCATGGAGGACGTTGTGCTCCCCACCAGACTTATGAAGATGATGGGTGCAGAGGTATTGTTCCTTACCAATGCGGCAGGCGGCGTGAACTGGCAGTTTGAATGCGGCGATTTTATGCTCATCAACGACCAGATCTGCATGGCTCCCTCTCCCCTTATCGGCGAAAATCCCGATGAGCTTGGCCCCCGCTTCCCCGATATGAGCGAGATATACAGCAAGGAGCTGCGTGAGGTGATCCGCCACACTGCAAGAGACCTTGACATCAGGCTCAGAGAGGGTGTATATATCCAGCTCACAGGCCCCAATTACGAGTCACCCTCTGAGGTAAGAATGGTTCGTACCCTTGGCGCAGACGCTGTGGGAATGTCCACCGCCTGCGAAGCCATTGCGGCAAATCACATGGGAATGAAGATAGCGGGGATCTCCTGCATCTCGAACCTTGCCTGCGGCGTATCCAACCGTCCTCTTTCCCATGCGGAGGTGCAGGAAACAGCTGACAAAGCTGCTCCCCTTTTCACAAAGCTTATCACCGAGTCCATAAAGAATATTTACGCACAGATGTGATAATAACCAAAATAAAACGCATACATCAAAAAATCCATGGAAGTTTTCCTTTCCATGGATTTTTTGTTTGCATTATCAGCTGAGCCATTTTTGCAGCACCTTGACAAGCTTATCAATGTCAAGAGGCTTTGCAATGTGTTCGTCCATGCCTGAGCTGCGGGCTTTCTTAACGTCCTCAGCAAAGGCATCGGCAGTCATGGCGATGATAGGTATGGTTCGTGCGTCCGCTCTGGGCTGGCTCCTGATGGTAAGGGCGGCGTTATAGCCGTTCATCACAGGCATCTGGATATCCATAAAGATAAGTCCGTAATAGCCTGCCTTTGAAGCCAGGAACTTATCCACAGCCTCCTGACCGTTCTCCGCCATTTCAACGGTTATACCTGTCATTTCAAGCAGCTCGCCTGCTATTTCACGGTTAAGCTCATTATCATCTACCAGCAGCACCCGCTTGTCCTTGAAATGGGCTTTTTTAAGGTTATCCACATTTTTCGAAGATGGTGTGAGGGCTGTGGGAAGCGCATTTCCGCCGTTGCCGCCGAATTTAAGGAACAGCGTAACGGTGAACACAGTGCCCTTTCCCGGCTTGCTCTTTACCTGGATATCGCCGTTCATCATCTTAACAAGGTTGTAGGTTATCGCCATGCCAAGACCTGTGCCCTGCTGCTTGTTGACACGCTCGTCCTCGGCTCTTTCAAAAGGCTCGAAGATGCTTTTCAGGAATTCTTCCGACATTCCTATGCCGTTGTCCTTGAAAACAAACTCATAGCAGCCGACGTTCTTGTTGCCCACAGGCTTTTCGGTAACGTCAATGGTGATAGTACCGCCGTTGTTGGTGTATTTGACAGAGTTGCTTACGATATTCACGAACATCTGCTGTATTCTCAGTCCGTCGCCTATGACTGTGGGGTGAACTATGTCGTGCTTGTGCATGATTATCTGGTGATCCTTTGCCTTGGCATCGGGCTTCACCATTTCAAGCAGGCTGTCAAGGAGAGCATTAAGGTCTATCTTATCCTCGATAAGCTCAAACTTGCCTGATTCGATCTTGCTCATATCAAGAACATCGTTCAGTATTGAAAGCAGATAATTGCCCGATACGGATATTTTTTCAAGGCAGTCCGCAACCTTTTCCTTGTCGTCGATATGGCTGTTTGCGATAACGGTCATGCCCACAATGGCGTTCATAGGCGTTCTGATATCGTGGCTCATTCTGGAAAGGAAGTCAGTCTTGGCATTGTCCGCACGCCTTGCGTTCTCGTAAGCGTCACGGAGCGCTCTGTTTGCCTTCAGGAGCTTTTCGGTGTACTCATTGTCCTTGTACTCGGCTATCTCCTTCTTTTCGGCAACAGTATCGGAAATATCCTGAACAAGTCCGATAACGTCCTTGTTGAGGGTGGAAAGGGTTATCTTGTACCACACTTCCTTGCCGTTCTTTTCTCTCTTTATCTCCACGCTGCTTCCCGATTCCGGAACGGAAGCGGCATCGCAGTACTGCTCAAGTATCTTTCCGTCAGTGTCTATCTTCTCGAACTGGTGACTGAATATCTCCTCGGAAACGGTGATGTCGCTGTGAGGGATATCGTCAAAATCCATTATCCTTGTAAGGCTTTCGCTGACGAAAACGGTGTGGGCACGCATATTTACCATGAACACGCCTATCTTGCTGTCCGTAAGGGTGATTATCCTTGACACACGGGAGGCATATTCATTGGCGCTGACTTGGAGCTGGACTATTGCCGAAGCCAGCCTGTCGATCTCGGTGATGCCCGAGTTGCCGAAGTTCAGCAGCGCACCCTCGTTCTGCTGTGCGTTGTTGAGGGTGTTTATCATAGCCGCAACGGGCTTGCTTATCTTGCGTCCTGTGTAAAATGAGAACGCAATGCCGCACACTACCGTAATAGACACGGATATGATGAACACATTGATAAGGAACCAGTAAATGCTCAGTATCCCCGACTTATCCGCCGCAGATATCAGCGCCCAGTGCTGCTGATTATAGGGTGAGCCTGAGTTATAGATGTTCATTCGCTGTATGCAGCCAAGGCACGAGCTGTTGGCGCCTGTGGCAAATTCATAAATGTTATAGCTGCTCTCGGCATTTTCGTCAAACACAGTATCGGCAGTAACAAGCCTTGTGTAGATAGGGCCTGAGTGAAGCTCGGGAGTATATATGCCGTCTCCCTCAATATCGCTGCTGATGATATAGCAGGCTGACTCATTGAAGAAGTCGTTTGCGGGTATATTTTTAAGTATTGTCTTTTCCATAAGACCAATTCCTACAACGCCATACACACGGCCGTCAGATGAAACCAGGGGAAAGGTATATTTCATGCTCTTCTGAGCCGAAGGGGATATTTTGGAAAATCCGCTCCAGTAGCCCAGATTATACACGGGCTTGTCTGGATAAAGCTCCTTAGACTCCATGGGAACTGTGTAAAAGCTGAAATCATTATCATCATTTATCACCAGATGCGGCGCCCATTCGGAATCGAGAGCCGTTCCAAGCTCATGTGCGATATCAGAGCTGCCCATCTCCATGTAGATGTCCTTTATATCAGCGGTGCTGTTCTCATAAATATCCGTATCACGCAGATACAGTCCCGCACGTACGGTATCCGTATCGGTATCGTAAAGGCTGCCCGTATCGAGAATGATAAAGGCATCGTTCACCATATCTCTTCTGATAAGGGATACAAGGGCATCTGATGAACGTATCAGCAGCTCCTTGTTTACCTCCTTATCCTCCGAAAGCTGATCCAGCGTAATGCCGTTTTCGTCCAGATATTCCTCGGTTATATGGTTTATCTCCACCGCAGTCTCATATACCGGCGAGGTCTTCTGATTGAGCATATACTCCACATAGCTTGCTCTGTTGGCTGTCTTTTCGATAAGCAGATTATAGGAATATTTCTTTATGTAGGTAAGCTCGCCGCTGACCAGCATTACTATCGCAAAAACAGCTACCTCCAGGATACCGAGTATAAGCATTGGAATCATTACCTTGGAGAGCATTGATTTTCCATGTACCTTTTCAGACTTGCCGTTCATACCCGAAACCTCCTTTCACGTTATGCCGTTCTCAACAGCTCTTATTATCAGTTTGTTCAGCTGATCGCAAAGCCGGAATTTTTAACATTGCCAAGACCTGCCGCAAAATCGCTGTACCACTTTTCAAATGCGGCATCATTGGTGTATTCGTCCAGCACAGCAGTGCGGTCCTCGCCTGCGTCTATCCTGCTGCTTGCCTCTTCATAAGCGTCCTTTGCGGTGTTTGTGAGAGTACTGTCAATGTAGGAACGAACATCGGCGGAAGCCTCATAAGGCACGCTGGTGTAAAGATTGTAGCTGTTTATCTCGTCGATAGCCACCTCAAAGGTGCCCTTGAGATTGTCGGAGATATCGCTCTTGTAGCTTATGATCTTGTTGATGTCATTTGCAGACTTCTTAACAGGCAGATAACCGGAGTTTACGGCAAACTCAATGTTTCTCTCTTCCTCGGTGAACCATTTGAGGAACACAGCGCAGGCATATTCGGTCTTGTCGTCCGACTTTACAACGGACATTCCCGCACCCTGCTGAACGATATAGGGGTCGCAGCCCTCGAAATTGGGCACATGAAGCACGGCAATGTCAATGGGATAGGTATGGTCGTCGTTGATAGTTACCTCGTTGGGACAGTAGGAAGCGGCTGAGTTGGAGCATACCATGGCAATGATATTGCCTGTTTTCATATCATCGCTCCTGAAACGGCTGTCCGCAGCGTAATATCCCTTAACAAAGGGAACGTAGTAGTTTTCCCACAGGCGGCGGAGAACTTCCTTGTCAGCACTGACCACAACGTTTCCGTCACCGTCAGGCTCGGCAAATGCACAGCCCAGCTGCTTTGCGCCTGTTACCATGTAGTTTGCGATGGAATCCCTGCCGAAAAATGCCTTGCCGTCGTTGGGAATATCGGGGGTAAGTCCGTCGGTGTAGTTGTAATACTTCTCGGCGGTGGCTGCCAGACCCTCCCATGTGGAAAGATCATCAAAGAAAACATTCTCAGCCTCGGCAAATTTTGCCCAGTCTGTAACGTTTATCATCATTATCTCGGTGCTTTTCGCAACGGGGAAAATTTTAAGAGACTCATCACCGCTGCCTGAATTTATCCTGCCCTCGGCTATGTATTCATCAACATATTCACCAAGCTCCTCATCGGTGAAGAACCTTGATATATCAGCCAGAGCGCCCTTTTTATCTGCGATATAAGCTGTCTCGGCGTATGTTCCGAAAATATTCGGAAGAGCGTCGGCACCCGCATCATTATTGAGAGAAGCCACAACGCTGTCTGCCAGCTCGTTTACGGAGTTCTTGGAAAAAGCCTCCACGATAATGCCCTTTTCCATTCCCACGGTGTTGTTGAACTCAGCCACCATATCGTCAAACTGGGTCTGCTGGATACCGTTATAGTAATGCCAGATGGTTATTGCCACTGGCGAATCCTTATCAAGGAGCTTATCGTAATTTTTTGTTCCTGTATCTCCGCAGCCCGAAAGAACAGACGAAAGAATGACGCAGGCAGCGGCAAGCGCTGTTTTTCTGTAATTTCTCATTTATTTTCCCCTTTTCTTTATTTGTATGCCCCACAGAACTGCTGTCTCATCAGAGCATGAAAAGACATACTGTAATTATAGCGCACTATTGTTAATAAAGTCTTGTGTTTAAAATAAAATCGAATAAATAATTATGGATTTTATTTCAGGCTGACAACAAAAATCCGCCTGCCCCGAAAGACAGACGGATTTTTAGAACCTGTCTTCATAAGAAATGTGTGCGGATTTTCGAGCATAATTTTGTTGCAGAGTAGGCAAAAATCCGCAGGCGGGCTTTCGCCCGGCAAGGATTTTTAACGCAGTCTGCGGCAAAATTTGCCGAAAAGACGTTCGCATACGCTTGTGAAGACGGGTTCTTATTTGTGATCAGTATAACACCTCAAAAATGCCGCCCCAAAGCATTGCTCCGGAGCGGCATGTCATACTGATCTTTAATTATTCACCGTATTTTTCCTCGTAAAGCCTTACAAGCTCTTCAAGATCATCACTGCAGCCGATCTTGCTTCCTATGCCCGAAAGCAGCTTTTTGATGTCGGAAAGGCTTGCCGTGCCCTTGTAGTCGCTGTCTTTAAGTATAAGCCCGAACTCGGTGACAGCGCAGGCAAACCTCATTCTTGTGCTCATCTTCTCCGCAGGCGAGTACAGGCTGCCCTTTATGGCTGCGGATATCATTCTGGACTTTGTTTCCTCCGGGAGCTTGTAGCGCACCTTTAATGTACACCACTCGTCGGAATTTTTGCCTGTGTTCTGCTGATATTTAAGTCCGCCTGTTTTGCTGCCATCGGCGGGGATTATCTCGTAAAGCACGGTCACGCTGTGACCTGCGCCCACATCTCCTGCGTCCTTGGCATCATTTTCAAAGTCCTCATTGTTAAGTCTGCGGTTGTCATAGCCCACCAGACGATAGCTCTTCACGTTTTGGGGATTGAACTCCACCTGTAGCTTAACGTCCTTGGCAATGGTGTAAAGGGTGCTGTTACGCTCCTCCAAAAGTACCTTTCGTGCTTCCTTTGCGGAGTCGATATAGTGATAGCTTCCGTTGCCGTTGTCAGCCAGAGCTTCCATCTTCTCGTCCTTGAGATTGTCCCCGCCGAAGCCCAGAGTGGTGAGATATATGCCGCTCTCACGCTTTTCCTCAATAAGCTTAACAAGCTCGTCGGTGTCGGTTATGCCCACGTTAAGGTCGCCATCGGAGGCGAGAATAATGCGGTTGTTGCCACCCTTGATGTAATACTTCTCAGCCAGCTCATATGCAGCTCTTATGCCGCTTTCGCCGTCAGTACAGCCGTTTGCACCAAGCATACCTGTCACAGTTTCCACAGTCTTTGTCTGATTGCCCCTTGCCCCTGCAAGAACAATGCGCTCATTGCCCGAATAGGTTATGACGGAGATCCTGTCATTCTCCGTCATAGTGTCCATAAGAGTGTTTACTGACTCGATTACCAGCGGCAGCTTATCATCGCTGTACATCGAACCGCTGACATCAATAAGGAACACCAGATTTGAATTGGGAGTTTTCTCCTCGGGGATATCCCTGCCCTGAACGCCTATCATCATAAGCTTGCTGTCCTTGTTCCAAGGGCAGTCGGAAAGCTCATAGGTAAGGGAAAAGGGCGACTCTCCCGTGGGCTGAACATAGTTGTAGTCAAAATAATTGAGCATTTCCTCAATGCGGACAGCATCTTCGGGAATAGTATCTCCGCCCTTTATGAGCCGCCTGAGATTTGCATATGAAGCCGTATCCACGTCTGCGGAGAATGTGGACACAGGGTCGGTAGCGGCATTTTTATAACCGCTTTCCCTTGCGTCGGAATATTCCTCGGTATTTTCGGCATAGCGCTCACTGTCATAATAATCATCTGTTTCTTCCAATATTTCCGAACCCTCGCTGGCAACGCCCTCTCCCGCATCGATATTGCCCCCTTTTTCCGTTACCGGTGAGGGCGATATCCTGAGCTTATATGTGTTTGAAAAGTCCGACTCGACTGTCCTTCCGTCATCGGTCAATGCCAGAGCATTTATGCGGAACTCGCAAGCCTCGTAAAGGTAACAGTGATATTGCGTATCAAATGTCAACGTCTTTTCGGAAAATTTCTTTTCTCCCTTTTCCCTTATATAGACCTTATAATATATGGCATTTTTCACAGGCTCCCAGTTAAGCTCTACACTGCCGTTTCTGCTGCTGCGGCTGCCTTTAAGCCTGGGCTTTGTGCTTTCAAAAGCCTGCACAGCCTTCCGGTCAGAGGAAACAGTGGATAAGCTGCTGCTGTCCGAAACGTTTGAATAATCGGACTCCACCATTTCGTCATCATAGGTAAATGTCACAGCGGTGACGCAGTAGGACGTAAAATCCGCAATATAATCATTATATTCATTCTCAAAGGTCGAAGCAGCCAGCTCGTAATCATCTTCATCAAGTATTTTGTAAACATTGTAATACAAAGCATTTTTCACAGGCTTCCATTTAAGCTTTGCCTCAGCATATGCGCCTGAGTAACCGTTAAGCATATAATCATCTGTCTGCTCATAGGTGACAGTAAGCCCGGGCTTTGATTCCTTAAAGCTCTTTACCGCCTTTGCGTCGGAAGAAATTGGTGTGGGAAGATCGTTCATATCTATCTCAGCCGATGTATTCCCTGCCATGGGTACAGTTCCCGCCGCAATAAGCACTGCAAGTAAAAACGATGCTGCCTTTTTCAAAATACGACACTCCTTTATGACAAATGAAAATCCAAATAACATTTTGTAATTTCATTATACAACATATTACCGATATTTTCAACAATTATTAAATTTTGTAACCGTATTTTGATAAAAAAAAGAGCGGAACAAAATGTCCCGCCCTTTGTATAAATTCTTATTGTAATCAGTTGCCCTTAGCCATTGCAGCAACTTCAGCAGCGAAATCGTCTGCCTTCTTCTCAACGCCTTCGCCACGCTCGTAACGAATGCACTCAACAACTTCGATGGTGCCGCCGAGCTTCTTAGCTGCATCTGCAACATACTTAGCAACAGTGCCTTCGAAAAGGTCGCTTCTTACGAAGGTCTGCTCAAGGAGGCAGTTCTCAGAGTAGTACTTGCCAACCTTGCCTTCAGCGATCTTAGCTCTTACCTGCTCGGGCTTGGAAGCCATCTTAGGATCCTCAGCCATCTGAGCCATGATGATGGTCTTTTCGTTCTCGAGAACTTCAGCAGGAACAGCCTCTCTGTTGAGGTAGGAAGCGTTCATAGCAGCGGACTGCATTGCAACGTTCTTACCAACCTCTGCAACCTGGTCAGCAGAAAGATTGGTTTCCATTCTTACGAGAACGCCGATAGAACCGCCATTGTGGATATAGGAAGCGAGAACGCCCTCTCTTCTCTCGAAACGACGGATAACGATGTTTTCTCTGATCTTCATACCAGCAAGTTCAGTGAGAACTTCGCCAACGGTGGAAGTACCGCCGCTGATGGTCTTGGTCTTGAGGTCCTCAACGTCAGCAGGATTGGTCTCGATGATAGTCTTAGCAACAGCAGCAACGAAGTTCTTGATATCGTCAGTGTTAGCTGCGAAGTCAGTCTCGGTGTTTACCTCGAGAAGAACGCCAACATTGCCGTCAACGATAGCGGTAACGATACCCTCTGCTGCAGCTCTGCCGCTCTTCTTAGCCTGGGTAGCGAGACCCTTTTCACGGAGAAGAGTGATTGCCTTTTCCTTATCGCCGTCAGCCTCTTCGATAGCCTTCTTGCACTCCATCATGCCAACGCCGGTTGCTTTCATAAGTTCCTTGATTTCAGCAGGTGATGCCTTTGCCATAACTTTATCCTCCTAAAATTTTTCGAGTTTTCGTATTTTATCTTACATTCTTAAAATGCCCGAACGCTTTTCGGTCATTCGGGCATTTCGCATTACATTTATTGCTATTGCTTGGTTATTCAGCAGCCTCTTCGGACTCAGCCTCAGCAGCTTCTGCAGCCTGCTGCTCGCCCTGTCTGCCTTCGATGATAGCGTCAGCCATTGCGCCTGCAATGAGCTTAACGGCTCTGATAGCATCATCGTTGCCGGGGATCACATAATCAGCGTCATCGGGATCGCAGTTTGTATCTACGATTGCAACAACGGGGATACCGAGCTTCTTAGCTTCGGAAACAGCGATCTTTTCCTTGCGGGGGTCAACGATAAAGAGAGCGCCGGGGAGCTTCTTCATGTCCTTGATACCGCCGAGGTACTTCTCGAGCTTCTCGATCTCAAGCTCAAGCTTAACAACTTCCTTCTTGGGGAGAAGGTTGAAAGTGCCGTCTTCCTGCATGGTGTGGAGCTGCTCAAGTCTTGCGATTCTTCTCTGAATGGTCTTGAAGTTAGTCATCATACCGCCGAGCCATCTTGCGTTTACATAGTAAGCGCCTGCACGGAGAGCCTCTTCCTTAACGGAATCGCCTGCCTGCTTCTTGGTTCCTACGAAAAGAACATTGTCGCCGTTCTCAGCAACGCTCTTGATGAAAGCATAAGCTTCGTCGAGCTTCTTTACAGTCTTCTGGAGATCGATAATGTAGATACCGTTTCTCTCGGTGAAGATGTAGGGAGCCATTTTAGGGTTCCATCTTCTTGTCTGATGACCAAAGTGTACGCCAGCTTCGAGGAGCTGCTTCATTGATACTACGCCCATTTTAATTTCCTCCTGGTTAGTAAAAAAATAAATTTTCCTCCGCCGTGTTTAGCTCGGTTAAAATCCCTCCGTGAGAAGAGACACCATCACCGAAAACGTCGGCGTGCGAATTGCTTTAATATTATACCATATCACCCGTTTGTTTTCAATAGGCTTTTTAACATTATTCAAACAAACTTACACCTCTGTTTTTAGTGCTTTTATACAATTCATCGTCCTTTGCCGACACCAGCACCGTATCTGTGCCTATTTTTTCGATGTCCGAGCAGGGTATCACTATGTCCTCATCTCTGCCCAGAAGCCCCATCATGCGTGGTCTGCCGCAGATAATGAGCGACTTTATCTTTCCCGACTCCGTGTCTATCTCCATGTCATCGATATAGCCTATCCTTGTGCCGCTGGACGTGCTTATGACCTCTCTGTCCCTCAGTTCGGAAAATGTGCATTTCATTGAAAGCCCTCCATTCATGACAAAACCGTCTCATACATAGGTATGAAACGGTCTGCGATAATATGTCAGCTTTCGTCAAGGGGTTCTTTTTTTATCCTGAAAATTATCCTGAACAGACCTGCCAGAAACTTTGGGCTCTTCACAACTACCATTTTCATAAAAGCACCTCCGAAATGTTTATATCTTATATTATTCGGTTTTATGCTTTTTGACACTCAGTATTCGATAATTACCAGGATTTTTCCCTCATATACCTGTATCTCGCCGTATTCTTCCCTGAAATTGTTGCTTACGCCCAAGGGGAAGTCACGGGTGACGGTAATATCCTCGCCGCCGTATTTCAGCCCACGCATGGCAAGCCGTGAACTGTCGGTCAGGGAAAACACGGAGATATACCCCGCTCCCCTGCCCTCGTATCGCCTTGTGCCCTCGGTCTGCACGAACATCTTGCAGCTGCTGTCGATGATGCAGCCCTCGCCGCCGTGATCTGCGATATATTCAAGGGAGGATATGGCAGCAAGCGTGTGGTCAAGCCTTTTTCCGCCTGTAACGCCTGTCAGCACAAAATCCCTGTATCCACGCTCAAAGCCTATCTTTATGGCAAGCATAGTGTCCGTATCGTCCTTTTCGCAGGGGGCACGGACTATGGGGATATCCGAAGCATCGGGGACGCTGCCCTTTATGCTGTCCATATCCCCCACCAGCAGGTCGGGGGCGATGTTATTTTCCACGCACCTGTTATATCCGCTGTCCGCAGCGATAACAAAAGCGTCCTTTGTGTCGGGAAAGCGGGCTTCTCCGCCGCCTGCAATAACGCATATCATCTGCCTATCTCCCATTCCTTGATATTCTTTGCTTCCTCAAACATTTCCAGATAGCTTTCGTATCTGCTTTTTGCAATATCTCCGTTTTCTGCGGCAGCAGCCACAGCGCAGCCCTTTTCGCCGATGTGATTGCAGTCCGCAAAGCGGCACTTGCCCTCGTACTCCTCAAACTCACGGAAGCAGTATTTCAGCTCATCTTTCAGAATGACCGCATACTGCATTGTCTCAAAGCTGGAAAAGCCGGGGGTGTCGGCAATATATCCGCCGAAAAGCTTGTAGAGCCTTGAAACTCTTGTTGTGTGGCGGCCTCTGCCAAGCTTTCGGCTTATCTCAGCCGTTTTAAGCTCCAGCTCGGGAGCAATGTGGTTCAGAAGTGTGGATTTTCCCGCACCAGTGTTGCCTGTGAATGCGCATATCTTCCCCTCCACAGCCGCCTTGACAGGTTCAAGGCTCGCAGGGTCGCTGTAGTCGCACACGATCGTCGGAATGCCTATTTTTCCGTAAATGTCGGGGATATTGCCGCACTCTTTAAGATCAACCTTTGTTATGGCGATCATGGGCTGTATGGACTTATACTCGCACACCGCTATGAACTTATCCACCAGCGTCAGGTTGGGCGTCGGCTCGCAGGTGGAGATAACAAACACCATCACGTCCAGATTTGCCAGCGGCGGACGGATAATGCTGTTTTTACGCTCGTCAATGCTGCTGATAACTCCGCCCTCAACGGTGCATCTGTCGCCTGCACAGGGAGAAAGCCCGTCCTTTCTGAATATTCCTCTCGCTTTGAGCTGGACAATGCCGCTTTCGGTCTCCACAGTGTAAAGTCCGCCAAGGGATTCAAGTATAAGCCCTTTTTCCATTCAGTACGTTCCTTTCAAACAAGCGCCTGCAAAAGCCGATGTTTTGCAGGCGCCACTGTAGTTTTATAAAAGTTATCAATAAGCGTTGATGATGCTGTTCCACCAGTCATCATATCCGCCGTTTCCGTCAAGGCTCGGGTCATAGGGGTCACTGAAGCTTCCGCCGCCGATGGGCTGAGTTACTGTAGTGGTTTCCCCGGGAACGCCGAACATCTGTCTGAGCAGATCCTTGTCGAATTTAAGCTCGGTAACGGTCTGAGCAGTGAAGTCGATGGTATATTCACCGATGATGTTTGTATCGCCCTTGCTGTCCGCAGCTTCAAGAACTACCTTCTGGGTATCGGTGCCCTCAACGGGAACGGAGATAGTGGAAACATATGCGATGTTATCCACGGATATTGTTCCTGCAATGTTGCCGTTGACATAGGCATTGAATGTTGCCTTGCCCTTGAGGCTGTCGGGAACTGCAAATGTGATGCTTACCTCTGCAGTGGGAAGCTTTCCTGAGCTGTATGTGAGCACCACTGTCTGGTCGGGGCTTACAACGTTGGACTCACCGTCCTCGGTAAGAGCGGGAATGCTCTGCGAAATAACGGTATCCTCTTCCTCGGCTGAATCCTCTGCCTGGAGCTGTACTGTAAAGCCCATGCCCTCCAGAGTAGCCACAGCCTCTGCTTTCTTTGAACCCACAACGCTAGGCATTACCACGTCATATATCTCGGGGCCAAGGCTTACGTACATAAGGACTGTAGAACCTATCTCTGCCTCGGAGTTTCTGGGAGGATCGGTCTCGATGACCGTGTTCTTGTCGATATCGCTGTTCTGCATTACGATGCTTACGTTAAGTCCCGCACCCTTCAGCATACTTGTAGCCGTATTCGGCTCCAGCGAGTAAACGTTTGGCACAATTACCATCTGAGGACCCTTGCTGACAACTGCCTTTACCTGGGTGTTGCCCACGATGATAGGCGTGCCTGCCTTGGGTGTATGTGAAATGATGCAGCCCTGAGGTATCTCGGAATCGTACTTTTCCTGATCTACAACCAGGTCAAAATACTGGGCATATGTGCTCTTGCACTCCTGATAGTCATATCCTACCAGATTAACCATTTCCTCGGTATCGGTGCTTCCGCCGAAATTCTTGAGAATAACGATAGTGATGAAAACCACCGCAATGATTATGACTGCCGCAGCAATAGCTGTAAGGGCAACTACGAAATAAGATGACTTGGATACCTCGGTATCCTCCTCGTCCTCATCGTAATCATCGTCCTCGTCATATTCGGGTTCCTGTATCTTCTGTTTCTGTGGCTTTGCGGTCTTCGTTTTTCTCACCTCTTTTTTCTGAGCCTTTTTCTCAGGCTCAGGATCCTTGAATCTGGGACCTGCGGGTATCTCCTCTTCCGTAACAGCCTGAACGGCATCGGGCTTGCGGAAATACTGGGTCTTTTCCTCCTCCCCTGCGGGAAGGTTATATTCAAAAACAATGCTGGGATTTCGCTTGAATTCCTCGATATCCTTTATCATTTCCGATGCGGACTGATATCGCTTTGAAGCGTCCTTCTGCATGGCTCTGAGAACTATGGCCTCCAGCCCCTCGGGAATGGTGTCGTTTATCTGTCTGGGAGGTCTGGGAGCGTTCTGCATATGCATAACAGCCACAGCAACGGGAGTATCCGCATCAAAGGGCTTCACACCTGTGAGCATCTCGTACATCATAACGCCTACGGAGTAGATATCGCTCTTTTCGTCGGTGATATCTCCCCTTGCCTGCTCGGGGCTGATGTAGTGAACGCTGCCTATTGCCTTGTCGGAAATGGTCTTTCCCTCTTCACGGGCAAACCGTGCGATTCCGAAATCCATGACCTTTATGGTGCCGTCGGGGAAAAGCATGATGTTCTGGGGCTTGATGTCTCTGTGAACTATTCCCCTGTCGTGAGCGTGCTGCAATGCCCTCAGTATCTGGATTATGAAGTGAACGGTGTCCTTCCATTTAAGAACGCCCTGCTGCTCCATAAATTCCTTGAGGGTGATGCCGTCGATATATTCCATTACGATGAACTGGATCTTGTCGCTGAATCCAACGTCGTATATCTTAACGATATTGGGGTGGCTGAGAACGGCAATAGCCTTTGACTCGTTCCTGAATCTGCGGACGAAATCGTCGTTGTCGGCAAATTCGCTCTTGAGGATCTTTACTGCCACGACCTTGTTGTCCTCCATAAGGTCAACAGCCTTGTAAACGTCAGCCATTCCGCCGATGCCGATAAGCTCGGTTATCTCGTAACGGCCGTCCAGCTTTTTGCCGATATATTTATCCATCAATCAAATTCACTCCAATTATTTCTGTTATGGGTGTGCGTCACTTCATGAGCACAGCTGTAATATTGTCAGAACCGCCGTTGTCAAGAGCGACCTTAACAAGCGCATGAGGCACTTCCTCGGGAGGAAGATCCTTCACAGTCCTGAAAATAACGCCCTCGTCGCAAAAGTTTGACAGTCCGTCCGAACACAGAAGAACAGCAGCTCCCTTGGGAAGCTCGCTTTCAAAATAGTCAGGCTCCACGTCCTGCGCAACACCCACAGCTCTGGTGATGATGTTTTTCTTCGGGTGATTTTTAAGCTGCTCCTTGGTGATATCCCCACGCTCGTAAAGGTTCATTACCATTGAATGATCCTTCGTTATCTGGGATATCTGGTGGGTGATAAGATACCCTCTGGAATCGCCCACATTCACCGTATGCAGCATATCTCCCCTGGCAATGGCGGCAACACAGGTAGTACCCATGCCCCTCCATTCGGGCACAGCCGAAGCAAGGTCATATATGACCGCATTGGCAGTCTTTACAGCCGCAACAAGGAGATTTCGTATCTTGTTGTCATCGTAATCGCTGCGGTAGCTTTTCTGAATCCTTTCGGTAATAACGGAAACAGCACGGCTGCTTGCCTCGCTGCCCGCATTTGAGCCGCCCATACCATCGCACACGACCGCAAACACAGCGCCGTCAAGCACAGCAACACCCGTGCTGTCCTGATTTTCAGAGCGCTTGTGCCCTATATCTGTGTGAGTATAGACCATCATAGCCTACTTCCGTCCTTTCACCGCAAGACCCGTGCCGAAACGCCGTGATCTTTAAATTTCGTATTCCCGTCTGAGCTGACCGCAGGCTGCGTTGATATCAGCACCCAGCGTTCTTCTCACGGTAACGTTCATCCCCAGATCAGTGAGTCTCTTTGCAAACACCGCCACGCACTGCCTGTCGGCGGTATAGCTCCTCTCCTTGATCTTGTTTACGGGAATGAGATTTATATGGCAATTTATCCCACGGAGCAGCGCCGCAAGCCTGCGTGCGTCCTCCGAAGAATCGTTGACTCCGCTTATGACCGCATATTCAAAGGATATGCGCCTGCCCGTATCCCTTATGTAGTCCCTGCAGGCACCAATCAGCTCGGATATCTGCCACGTATTGTTTACGGGCATTATCTCGCTCCTGCTCTTGTCGTCCGCAGCGTGAAGGGAGACCGACAGTGTAAGTCCCGTTCTGAGCTTTGCAAGCTCCCTTATTTTTGGCACGACTCCACAGGTGGAGAGGGAAACGTGCCGCAGGCTCATATTCCTGCCCTTGGGAGATGAAAGCAGCTCCAGGAACTTTATAACATTATCGTAATTATCCAGCGGCTCGCCTATGCCCATGAGCACAAGGCTGTCCACATGCCTGCCGCTGTCCTTTTCCGCCATGTATATCTGCATGAGCATTTCCGACGGAGCAAGGTTTCTTCTGAATCCTGCAATGGCGGAAGCGCAGAACTTGCAGCCCATTTTGCAGCCAACCTGAGTGGATATGCAGATGCTGTTTCCGTGCTTATATTCCATCAGAACTGTCTCGATATGATTGCCGTCGTCCAGCTCATAAAGATATTTTATCGTATTATCCGTACAAGATTCAAGCCTTTTAGCAATATTTAGTCGTTTTATATAAAAATCTTCAGATAACTTTGTGCGAAGTTCCAAGGAAATATTAGTCATTTCTTCAAATTCTGTGACTTTTTTTACGTGAAGCCATGAAAAAATTTGTTCGGCACGGAATTTCTTCTCTCCCAGAGCGTCAAGGGCAATGATAAGCTCCTCAAGGCTGAGGGATAAAATATCGGTCTTTTCCATTACTTTTTTCCTTTCCTCATGCGGCAGATGAAAAATCCGTCGCCGCCGAACTGCTTTGAAAAAATGGCTGTCATGAATTTTCCCCGGAAGAAATCTCCCATATCCTCGGGGAACTCTTCGCCGTGAAAATCACTGTTTTCCGCAAGGAATTTTTCGATAACACACTCGTTTTCCTCTATATTCACCGTGCAGGTGGAATATACCAGAAGTCCGCCGTCCTTTACATATCGGCAGGCTGTCCGCAGGATATCCAGCTGTATCTCGGGGAGGCGCTGCGCTTCCGAAAGGGGCTTGTACCTTATCTCGGGCTTTCCTCTTATAACTCCGTATCCGCTGCAAGGCACATCGCATAGAACTCTGTCCGCCATGGGCAGCTTTTCGTTATAAACCCTCGCATCGTTGGTGACAGCTTCAATGCAGCTTATGCCAAGCCGCTCTGCTCCCTTTACTATAAGTCCCGTCCGCTTTTCGTGAAGCTCGCAGGCGAATATCCTGCCCTCATCGCCCATCATCTCCGCCATGGTGAAGGTCTTTCCTCCCGGAGCGGCGCAGATGTCGATGACCGTTTCTCCCTTTCGGGGAGAGACCGCCTTGCAGCAAAGCTGAGAGGAATAGTCCTGAACGTGATAATTTCCCGCAATAAAGTCAGGGTCACGCTCCACGTCCCGCAGGTCGTCACAGATGACCGCATTTTCCTCAAATTCGCTTGCCTTTGCGGATATCCCTCTGCTTTTAAGAGAAGCTATAAGCTCCTCAGATGAGGTTTTCAGCACATTTGTCCTGAGAACCGTCACCGAGGGAAGCAATGATGCTTCCAATAAAGATACTGTGTTTTCCTCGCCGTAGCCCTTGCATATCTGCCTGATAAGCTCGGCGGGGCAGGAGTATCCCACAGCCATTTTATCGTATTTATTGCCCTTAACAGGCGGTATTTTCTTACCGTCACGGATAATACTTCTCAGCACCGCATTGACCATTCCCGAAGCCGATGCCTTGCCAAGCTTTTTGACCAGGCTCACCGACTCGTTGACCGCAGCGCTGTCGGGCACATTATCCATGTACATTATCTGATAAACGCCCATCATAAGCGTTATGCGCACCTGCCTGTCAAGCTTTTGCAAGGGCTTTGAAACATATGCGCCTATGATGTGCTCCAGCGTAAGCTTCCGCTCGGTAACACCGTAAAACAGCCTTGCCGCAAACGCCTTATCCCTGTCGGAAAGGAAGTCTGATTTTGAGAACATACCGCCCAGAGCGATATTGGAGTATCCTCCCGTTTCGACTTTTTCGATAAGCTTGTATGCAGCATACCTTGCGGACATTTTATCACACCTTTACATTAAAAATCATTTGTTGTTTGCGCCTGTCATCATGCGCACCAGTGACGCAAGAAGCGATGCAAGCGCCGCAGCGTAAACAAGAGAGGCAGTCCTTATGACCTTCTGCGCACCTTCAAGCTCGCTGTCATCAAGGATATTTTCCTGACGAAGAGAGGCAATGGCACGCTTTCCCGCATCTGCCTCCGAAATGAACATCACAGCCTGAAATACTGCCATTACGATAAACAGCACAGTTCCCAGCCTGATAAGCGGTTCTATAGAAAACAGTGAACCGAGAAAAAGCACGACAACAAGGAACTGCGAACATATCGCCGATACATTTTCCGCAGCGCCTGTCAGACTGTTAAGGCTGTAGCCGTCAGCCCGCTGCATCACATGACCCGCCTGATAAGCAGCCATGCCTACCGCCGCCACACTGTCACTGTCAAAGGTGCTTTCTGAAAGCTCCACTCTCATGAGCGTGCTGCCGTCTGAAAGCTCCGACCTGATACGCTCCACAGAAACATACGAAAGTCCCCTGCCGTCAAGAACAGCCCTTGCCGCCTCAGCGCCGGATATCTTTTTGGCTGTTGCGATATCATCATATTTCAAAAAAGTAAGCTTTATCATCAGACGTGCGCCGATGCTCACCGCATAGGAAAGAATGATGATGAAAAGCGTCATTCCCCAGTTCAATCCGTTCACTCCTTCGCAAATACAAGCTGTCCAAAAAAATGTTATCTTCTGCTATTGTTCCTGTTCCTTATGAGCAGCAGTCTTGCAAGGGAAGCAAGAGCCGAGAACATTGCCGCCACATATGTGAGCGCCGCCGCTGTAAGAACGCTTTTTGCGCCCTTCATCTCATCATCGTCAAGGAAATGCTCTTCTCTGAGAACTTTAAGGGCACGTCCGCTGGCATTGAACTCCACAGGCAAGGTTATCGCCTGAAAAAGCACCACCGTGCAGAAAAGCAGGATACCTGCTGTAATAAGCACGTTGCTTGAAAATATTATGCCAAGTATTACCAGGGGCGTTGAAAGATTGGAGCCGAACTGGGTCATGGGGATAATGGCGCTCCTTACCTTTATGGGGCCGTAGCCCTCCGCATACTGTACCGCATGACCTGCCTCATGAGCCGCAACGCCCACAGCCGCCACGCTGTCATTGTTATAAACGCTGTCCGACAGGCGGATAACGTTGGCGCCAGGGTCATAATGGTCGGTAAGCTCGCCGTTTATATGCTCGATGCGGATATAGGAAAGTCCGTTCCTGTCCAGAATGGCTCTGGCAGCGTCCGCTCCAGTGTATCCTCTGCTGTTCCTCACTCCGCTGTATTTTGAAAAAGTGCCCTTTACCATCAGCTGTGCAATAAGGCTGAATATCAAGGCAGGAATGAGGATTATAATTGTCTGATCCCAGTACATGAAGCATTCTCCTTTAAATCAATAAATCAAAGCTTGTTTCCCCTGAGATAATCCGCTGTTTTCATGCGCTTGCCGCCATCTGCCTGCACCTCGGTGAAGGTGATGCCGAAGCCGTCGCCGCATACAACGGTGAACTTGTCTTTGTCGCAAATATCCCCCGCAGCATAGCCCTCGTGACGCTTTCCGTCAAGCTCGCTGTGATATACCTTTAAGCGTCTTCCCGCTATCTGTGCCACAGCGCAGGGCCATGAGGAAAGACCTCTTATCTGATCGTGTATCTCTTTTGCCGTCTTGCTGAAGTCAATGGGGCAAAGCTCCTTGGTGAGCATTGGCGCATAGCATGACATCTCATCGTCCTGCGGCTGGGGGTGGATATCCCCTGTCTTTACAGCCTTTACCGTTTCAAGCAGCACGTCCGCACCAATTACGGCAAGCCTGTCATGAAGCTCGTCGGCAGTTTCGTTTATGCCGATCTCGGTGGCAGCCTTGATGAGCATATCGCCTGTGTCAAGACCCTCGCCCATTATCATAGAGGTAACACCGGTCTCGCTCTCGCCCTTGAGTATGCACCACTGAATGGGGCCGGCACCTCTGTATTTGGGCAGCAGCGAAGCATGGATATTTATACAATATGTCTTAGGCAGGTCCAATATACGCTTGGGAAGTATCTTTCCGTAAGCCACAACCACAATAAGGTCGGGAGCAAGCTTTTTCAGCGTTTCATATGCTTCCTCAGCGTCATCGCCCTTTTTAAGGCTTGCAGGCTGATATACGGGTATATTCTGCGAGACCGCATATTCCTTTACAGGCGGCGGAGTGAGCTTGTAGCCTCTTCCCTTGGGCTTATCGGGCTGAGAAAATACCGCCGTAACGTTTTCACCGCTTTCCACCAGAGCTTTAAGGCAGGGAACGGCAAAATCGGGAGTTCCCATAAATACAATGTTCATCGTGGCACCGCCTTTCAAAAAACTTATTCTGCGCTCTTTACCTTAACTTTGAGCTTCTTTCTTGTTTTGCGCTCCTCCTGCATATCCTCGGGGCGCACAAATTCCTCAACTATATCAACGAAAAGCTGACCGTCCAGATGAGCGTTCTCGTGGCATACGCACTGAGCGCCCAGATCCTCGAACTCTCTTTCATACCAGTTTCCGTTTCTGTCCTGCGCTCTGAGCACAGCCTTTTTGGGGCGTGTTACATATCCCCACTTGTCGGGGCAGGAAAGGCAGCCTTCAACAACGTGCTGAGATCCGCTGGTTTTGAGTATCTCGGGGTTGATAGCCTCCACCTTGTCATCATCTCCAAGGTGCATGATGAATATGCGCCTGCACATTCCCACCTGAGGAGCGGCAAGTCCTACGCCCTCTGCCTTGTCAAGGGTCTCGTGCATATCGTCGAGAAGCGTTGCCAGCTTCTCGTCAAATTTTTCCACAGGGCGGCAGACCTTTCTGAGAATAGGGTCGCCCTCAACATAGATATTGCGAAGTGCCATATTAACTTTCCTTTCAGTTACAGCGAAATATCGCCGTTCATATCAATAAAAACGGAAATCTTTCTCATCTGCCCCGCTGTTTCCGTTCTGATACCGCTTATAAAGCTGCGGAATGCGGAATTGTTGCGGCATTTGATGATTATCCTGTAGCGGAATTTTCCGTTGATCTTTTCAAAAGTGCATTTTGACGGACCCAGCACACGTATTGGCATCTTTTCCGCCATCTTCTCCACGCCCTCGGCAATTTTCGCAGCAAAAAGCTCTGCCGCAGCCGAGACTTCCTTTTCATCAGCGCCCGAGAAGCCTATCACGCATATGTCGCAGAAAGGCGGATAGATAAGCGCCCGCCTCATGGCTATCTCCTGGCTGTAAAAGGCTGTGTAATTCTGCTGTGCCGCAAGATTGATGACGTAGTGGTCGGGAACATAGGTCTGTATTATCGCCCGTCCCCCTGCCTTTGCTCTGCCGCTTCGTCCAACTACCTGAGTAATGAGAGAGAACGTCCGCTCATAGCTGCGAAAATCCCCCGAAAAGAGAGCCTTATCCGCATTGAGCACGCCTGCAAGGGTAACGTTGGGGAAATCCAGTCCCTTTGCTATCATCTGGGTGCCCACCATAATGTCATACTCCCCGTTGCCGAAAGCGGTGAACCGCTTGTCATATGCGTAGCGGGAATATGTGGTGTCAGCGTCCATTCGCAGGATACGGGCATTGGGAAAGAACTCCGCCAGCTCGTCCTCAAGCCGCTGAGTGCCCATTCCGCTGGCTTTCAGGTGAGTGCTGCCGCACTTGGGGCACTTCTGCACATAGTCCTCGGAATATCCGCAGTAGTGGCATATCAGGCGGTTGTTCACCTTATGATAGGTCATTGGAACGCTGCAGTTAGGGCAGGAAACAGGCTCTTTGCAGTCACAGCAGGAAATATAGGTGTGGTATCCTCTGCGGTTAAGGAGCAGTATGGACTGCTCTCCCCTTTCAAGATTGCCGTTGACAGCCTCGATAAGCTCGGTGCTGAACACCCGTCCCGTTCCCGTCATATCGACTATCTCGGCACGGGGCATCTCAGGCTTTCTGTAAGGGTCGGCGCAGTAGCGCTCGGGCATAACAAACAGCTTTGATCTTCCTCTAAGCGCATTGTAATAGCTTTCTATGGACGGCGTTGCCGACGCACACAGAAGCACGCTTTTATGATAAAGGCACCGCCTTGCGGCAGCGTCCTTTGCGTTGTATCTGGGGCTGGACTCGGATTTGTAGGTGCGTTCGCCCTCCTCGTCCACGATTATAAGCCCAATGTTGTCAAGGGGAGCAAAAACGGCGCTTCTTGTCCCAACGACTATCCTGCACTGCCCTGACTTAACCCTCTTGTACTCGTTTGAGCGCATGGAAAGGGAAAGTCCGCTGTGCATAACAGCCACAGTCTCTCCGAAAAGCCCCCTGAAACGGTTGAGCGTCTGGGGAGTGAGAGATATTTCGGGAATGAGCATTATAACGTTTCTGCCCATGTTCAGCGTGTATTCTATCAGCTTTGCGAATACGGGAGTTTTTCCGCTGCCCGTAACGCCGAAAAGCAAAGCCGCAGCAGGCTTTTTCTCGGCTATCATCTGGGATATGCCCTCAAAAGCCGCCTGCTGGTAATGGTTCAGGGTTATTTTTGAGATATCGTCACGCTGCACCGCCTCGGGCGTTTTCAGCACCTCATAGTCGAAAAGCTCCGCAGCGCCGCACTTGACCATATTCTTTACCACCTGAGCCGTACAGCCGCACATATAGCAAAGCTCCTTGACGGAAGCGCAGCCCTCACGCTCAAGTATCTGAGCGGCGGCAGTCTGCTTTGGGGTGAGCTTTATACTGCCCTGTGCATATGCGTCGGTAAGGCGCACCATGCTTACGGTGTCGTCCTTCACCCGCTGCTTTGCAATGTCAGTTTCCTCAACAAAGCCGCCAGAAACAAGCTCGTTTGCAAGGGTAAGGTCGGAGGAAAGGATCATATCCAGCTCATCGCCGTCCTCCGCCTCGGCTGCGGACATATAAAGCCCCAGCGCCTTATCGGAGACCTGATCTTTCTTCGGCTTTTTTGCACCCAGGCGGTACTTGCTCACAAAGTTCACGCCAAGTCCAGGCGGGATAAGGGCACGGAACGCCTCAAAATAGGTGCAGAACACCGTATCTTTGAGCCACATGAGCAGCTCCAGCTGTTCTTCACCGATAACAGGCTCGCTGTCGATAACGGAGCTTATCTCCTTGCAGCCCTTGCCGTCGGAGACCTCCATACCCACCACGATGCCCGTCCTGCGGCGGTTTCCTCTGCCGAAAGGGACTATGACCCTTTTTCCAACAGAGACTTTGCCCTCAAGCTCAGGCGGAACGATGTAGCTGTAGGCAATGTCGAAAGCGTCATTTGTGCCGCTGACGCCCACCAGTGCAGTAATGCAGTCCACTTGGCTCAGACTGTGCCCTCTGTGGATTTGCCGGGTCTTACAGCAGGATCCTCAATGATAGAGAACTTGTGAGCCGCAAACTCGTCAACAGCAGTCTTAACAGGCTTTTCTTCAAGTATCTGATTGTTCTCGCTAAGCTCGTCAGCGATCTCTCTTGCACGCTTTGCAACGCCGATAACTACAGAATAGCAGCTTTCACCGTGAGTAGCGATCTGATTCATAGCAGGTCTTAACATAATAAATTACCTCCAAAATTATTTGTTTAATATTTCATCTATTGTTTCGGAAGAACGCTTTACGGTCATTTTCTCAGCCTTTACGACTGCAAGAAAATCAGCCACAGCGTCATCCAGATCGTCGTTGACTATGATATAATCATAATTGTGAGCCTTTTCTATCTCTCCCGCAGCCTCGCCCACACGCTTGTCTATGACCTCGGGAGTTTCGGTGCCACGCTTTTCAAGGCGGTGGCGGAGGGTTCCCAACGATGGAGGGAGAATGAACACGAACACAGCATCGGGGCATTTTTCCTTGATCTTCATAGCGCCCTGCACTTCAATTTCAAGTATAACGTCCTTGCCCTCTTCAAGCTTGTCGAAAACAGCCTTGCGGGGAGTGCCGTAGTAGTTGCCGCAGTAGCAGGCGTGCTCAAGCATACCGTCCTCAGCAATGAGCTTCTCGAAGCCCTCCTTGGTGAGAAAATGGTAGTTCACGCCGTCAACCTCGCCCTCTCTGGGGGAACGGGTGGTAGCGGATACGGAATAGTAGAAATTATCATTTTTGAGCACCTGTGCAAGAATAGTGCCCTTTCCGCAGCCTGACGGTGCGGAAACAACAATTAAAAGTCCTTTTGACATTTTAATGTTCCTTTCGGTGTGTATTTTAAGAGAATATGTTACTCCTCTTCCTCATCTTCCTCCGTGTCCTCGGCACGGCCGGAAATGGACGCAGGCGATGAAGCGGAGAGGATAACATGGTCGCTGTCCATAACAAGAACGGACTTGGTCTTTCTGCCGTAGGTGGCGTCAATGAGCATTCCTCTGTCACGGGCGTCCTGGATTATGCGCTTTATGGGCGCTGATTCGGGACTTACCACTGCCACAAGGCGTGAAGCCGAAACGGCATTTCCGTAGCCGATGGGAATAAGCTGCATATCTGTTCCTCCGTCCGTTATTCTATGTTCTGGATCTGCTCTCTTATCTTTTCGATTTCGGATTTAAGATCGACCACAAGCTTAGTAATGGCGATATCCTGTGCCTTGGAGCCGATAGTGTTTGCCTCACGGTTGAACTCCTGGATAAGGAAATCAAGCTTCCTGCCCACAGGCTCGCTGAGGCTGAGCATATCGTTCAGCTGCTTCAAATGGCTCTTCAGGCGGACAGTCTCCTCTGCAACGGCAGTCTTATCTGCAAAAATGGCCGCCTCGGTAACTATCCTCTGCTCATCAATATTCTTGTCGGCAAGCACCTCGCATAAACGTGCGTAGAGCTTGTTTCTGTAGCTTTCTGCGGAAATGGGGGAAAGTCTTTCTATCTCGAACACCATTTCTTCAATAGCGTCCGCTCTTTCAAGGACGTCCTCCTTCATCTTCTCGCCCTCGGTCTCACGCATCTTGATGAAGCAGTCGGAAGCCTTGTCGGCAACGGTCTTTACATCATTCCAGATGACCTCTTCATCCTCGGCAGTTTTTCTGACGGAGAAGATATCGGGCAGGCGGATAAGCTTTGAAAGAGTCAGGTCATCGGTAAGACCAAGCTCTTCGTTGGCGCTTCTGAGAGCATCAACATAGCCCTTGGCAACGCTCTTGTTGACCTCGATAAGCGCATCGCTTGTCTCCACAGCGGTGACAGTAACGCTCACCTCCACCTTTCCACGGGATATCTTTCCGCTTATGTAGCTCTTGAGTTTTTCCTCAAGGTAGCCGTAAGCTCTGGGAACACGGGCGGAAAATTCAAAATAGCGGTGATTTACGGAGCGGATCTCAACAATAATGTCTCTGCCGCTGATAATTTCCTCGGCTCTGCCGAAGCCTGTCATGCTCTTTATCATTGTAAATACTCCCTGAATCATTTATTTTTACGAACAGGTGCGAACCTATAGGCACGCACACGTACATTATGCCATAACTTATTTTATTATAGCACACTTTACGGCGTAAATCAAGCGAATACGAAAAAATATAATGGTTTTCGGTAAGTAAACAAATTGTGAATGTAAAAAATTCATTTCACTCTACATACAAAAACGGCTGCATCAAGTGATACAGCCGTATATATCAGGATATTGTCCTGCCCTTGGATTTTTTCTTTTTGCCCTCGATGGGAGCTTCCTCGCCGCCCTTGTCAAGGAACACAGCGTCCTCGGCATCAAGGGGCTTGAGATAGTCATACTCAGGATTATCCTGACCCTTTTCCGCATAGAACGGATCTATAACGTACTTCTGGATAAGAGGATAGCTGTTGAAGATGACCACAAATCCCATAAAGCTCAGCGCCCACACGGGCACAAGGATAAGCGTCAGAGGACTTACCACCGTTCCGACAACGATTATCGCTGTGATAAGGAACAGGATAAGCAGTGTGATTATATTCTTTTTAAGCCCGAGACAGGTAAGGAAAAAGGAATTTTTGATGATATTCTTGAATGAAAGCTCTGTGGCAACTATCATGGGGAATGCGTAAAAATTCATCATAAGTACCGTCAGCGCAAAGCTTACGGATATCACGCACAGAACATAGTAGATGGTTCCGCTGCCGCCCGACTGCGCCGCTGCCTTAGCCATGGCAGGATACACGTTCAGTGCGCATATGAGCGACACTCCGAACGCCACGTCGATAAGTCCAGCAGGGAGAGATTTCTTCCAGTTCTGGGAGAAACCCTTCCAGAACTCGTGCCAGATGAACGTATCCTTATCCAGCTGATAGCACCGCAGCACCTTTGTCATGCCAGCTATGGCAGGACCAATGGTAACAACGGGGATACAGAACACAAAGGTCAGGAGACTCAGCTTGATAAGCTTCCAGAATCTTCCGAAATACATTTCCCAGAACAGGAAAAACGGTTTCTTTTTTGGGGCATTTTTGGATATGCCCGAGCCTGCTTTTTCATAGTCGGCTCCGAAGCCTAAGAATGACAATGACTACACTTCCTTAAATATTTTATTCCCCGTTTGATACTAAGCGCCAATTAAAAGCCGGTTTTGTTGGTGCTTGGTTTAAAGCACTGCTGCCATAAGTCCACGCATCGCAGCTGCGGCGATGCCGGTAAGCAATATCAGCGCAAATTTTGCAAGATAAAGCCGCAGGCTGCCCTCGTCGGAGGCTTCGCCCGAAGCTCCGAATGACCTGCCCGAAATGTAGGAGGACATTCTTATATTTTCCCTAGCCCCCAAAATGACCGTTACCATGCTCACAGCCTCAAAGGGAAGAATGTTCAGAGCAGCGCAGACATCTCCGCTTTTCATTGCGCAGGCAGCATATGCAGCCAGATACCCTGTGCCAAGCCCTTTAAAAAAGCACAGTATATATCCCATAGGCTGACCCGCAGCGGAAAGTCCGCCGAAAAAGAACAGCAGAACGTATATCCCCACAGAGCAAAGGCTTGTCACAAAGGCGGACACAAAGCCGCCCCCGGCATTTACCTCCCCGCCGCTGTAGGAATATGCTCCCGCAAACACCCCTGCCGCCGCAATAACTGTCAGCAGCATATAAAGCCGTCTGCCGGGGGACATCTCCCTTTCGGCAGGCAGTTCACGGGTCATGCGGCGCACTCTGTACCGCCGTCTTTTCTGAACATTTACGGTCATATTATCAATCGTCCTTTGTTTTGTATTTGCAGTATTGCTTATACAAAGCTTATGCGGACGACCGCAATAAAATTACTTTATTTTGAAAGCTCGTATGCTCTCTTTGTGCATCTCTCGCAGCAGTCCTTGACAACATCGGTAAGCTTGCCCTGATACAGTCCGTCAAGACCTGCAAGGGTAGTTCCTCCGGGAGAGGATACCATTTTGATAAGCTCGTCAATGGTCTTGCCCGACTCGGTCATCATCTTTGCGGAGCCGATAAGGGACTTTGCAAACAGCCTGAGAGCAGCGTCGCCGTCAATGCCGTTTTCCTTAGCGTAGTCGATAAAGCCCTTGGCATACAGATAGATGAATGCAGGAGAGCTGCCGTTGATTGCGATGATCTCCTTCATCTTGTCCATGGGAACTACCTCAGCGATACCGCCTGTGGAGAAGATGCTCTTTACCACCTCAAATTCCTCGTCGGTGGTGTAGGTTCCCTTTGCAAGAGCGGTTGCGCCCTCGCCCAGCAGGAAAGGAGTATTGGGCATTACGATAACGGTATGCACCTTGTCCTTTGTGGTCTTCATGATGTACTCTTCCATGATGCCTGCTGCGATGGATACGATGACTGTATCCTCCTTAACGTGATCGGCAAGCTTGGGGAGAACGGAATCAAACACCTGAGGCTTTATTGCAAGGAACACATATTTGCACTTGTCGCATATCTCGCCCTCGGAGGAAACCGCCTTTACGCCCTGCTTTTCAAGCTCGGCAAGCTTTGAAGCGTCGAGGTCGTATGCGTATATTTCCGCTTCGGACTTATATGCTGCGGCAATTCCTCTGATAATGGCGCCGCCCATATTTCCAGTGCCGAGAAAACCAACTTTTATCATAAGTCAAGCTCCTTTTTATTTTGCCTGCCCGTACTGCGACCGCACTCTGCAATACGCTGCCTGAGCCGCAGGCACCGTCATAGACAGAAGCGCCACGTCAATGGGGAACTGTCCCAGATTTTTCACAACTCTCGGGAGTATCCAAACAAAGAATCCGTTCATCATGGTCTCGTTTGCTCCAAGAAGAGTAAAATCGGGATTTACGTAGAGTGTGTATAAAAAGTACGAATTAAGGCATATGTTACAGATGAGTATTACCGAAAATCTTGCCAGTGCAACTCTGAGAATATCGCTCCACTGGGGCTTAATGGTCTGCTTGTAAAGGAATATGCCGTAGATGATGCCCGAAAGAATGACCACCAGTGCCAGCTCTATGCTGTAGCCTCTTGCCGACTTGTTGTCGATAAGGAAGCCGATAAGGTCAAGGGCAAATGTGGACATTCCGCACACCACGGGGCCGTAAAGCAGTCCGATAAGGCTTATGGGTATGCAGGTGAACACTATTCTGAGATCCGGTGTTACCTGTATTGCCAGCGAGCGGATAGCTATCGCCATTGCAAGCAGCATACCTGTTGTGGCGATAGTCCTCAGATTTTTCAGCGATTTTGCCGACTCGGCAAATAAATTAAAAAAGCTTTTCATTATAGAACCTCCTTAAAATAATGCGCAGCTCTCTTGCCTTGTGCATTATATCTGAGGAGAATGAAAAGCTCCTTTTGTATAATGCATTCAGCGGGATGCGATGACTGTACCGCATTTCCGCTTTTCAGCGGAAAATTTCGTCCCCGACACAACTCCCCGTTGTCGGGACACTGCGGTGCCTGTATTCAGGCTCCAAACGCACAGTCATCTACTCTGTAATGCGTGATTTTTTTAGAATGTGATCTCGTTGCAGACTCTGTAAAGCTCAGTATCAAAGGGCTTCTTCATAGCAAGAGCTTCCTGGATATCAACGTCGATGATCTTGTTATCCTTCATGCCTACGACTCTGTTTGTAGCGCCGCTGTCGATAAGCTCAACAGCACGGTAGCCCATCTGGCTTGCAGCAACTCTGTCTCTCAGGGTAGGCATACCGCCTCTCTGAACGTGACCGAGAACTGTAAGTCTGGTCTCAATGCCTGTAAGCTCCTGGATTCCCTTGGTGATGCCCTCAGAGTTGTTAACGCCCTCGGCAACAACAACGATGAAGTGCTCCTTCTGAGCCTCATGTGCCTTCTTGATCTTTTCTGCGATAGCATTCATATCATAAGGCATCTCGGGAGTGATGCAGGCAATAGCACCTGAAGCGATGGCAACGTTAAGAGCGATCCAGCCTGCATTTCTGCCCATTACCTCAACAACAGAGCATCTGTCGTGGGACTGGCTGGTGTCTCTCAGCTTGTCGATCATTTCCATAGCGGTGTTCATTGCAGTATCGTAGCCAATAGTGTACTCGGTACACTGGATATCGTTATCAATGGTTCCGGGGAGACCTATGCAACGGATATTGCCCAGACGGGAAAGATCTGCAGCGCCTCTGAATGAACCGTCGCCGCCGATTACAACAAGGCCTTCCATATTAAGGCTCTTGCACTTTTCAGCAGCCTTGAGAATATATTCCTCCTGCTTGAATTCGAGACATCTTGCGGTGTAAAGGATAGTGCCGCCTCTCTGAATGATATCTGAAACGTCACGGCAGCTGAGTTCAACGCATTCGCCATGAAGCAGACCGTTGTAACCTCTCTGGATACCGATAACTCTGTATCCCTTGTTGATAGCAGCTCTTGTTACGGCTCTTACAGCCGCATTCATTCCGGGAGCGTCGCCTCCGCTTGTTAATACGCCAATAGCCTTCTGCATAATTCTTTCCTCCGATTTTTTATAATCAGCGGCAATATGCTTTAACAAAGCCCTGCCGCCTTTCAGACAAAAATATAGAAAACGTTTTACGTTCCTCTACTATTTTACACATATCGCCCCTCTTTGTCAAGGGGGGAATGCTTATTTTCTGTAAACTTTCACAACATTAAAGCGCTGACGCACACCCAGATGTGCTAAATCACAACCGAAAGCGCCGTATTTTCCGTTCCCGCAGCCTCAGACAGCTCCTCTATCAGCTCCGCCGATATGCCGCAGGTCTTTATCTTCCTGTGGGCAATGGTTCGGCTGATGTCGGAAAACCTGAACAGCACGGGCGAGCTGCCTTGGTGCTTTCGCAGGATATCAGTGCAGGCGGAGATTATATCCCCGTCGGTGCTTTTGCACCTGATAAACAGCTTGCCGCCGCATACCTTCTTTGTAAACTCCTCCTCCGAAAGTATCCTGTCCGCCAGAATGTTCATTCCGCCGTCCCTTGAGGGCGAAAGCCTGCCCTCGATGTAAACACGCCTGCCGCTTTCAAGCAATGGCTTTGCGGTCACATATACCGACGGGAACACTACGCACTCACATTCGCCGCTCATATCCTCCACGGAAAGGAAAGCCATCTCGCCGCTTTTGGCAGCGTGCTTTTTCACCCCCGTAAGAGTGCATACGAAAGCGGTCTTTGTACCCTCTTTAAGCTTCATCGCCGATGCGATATCGGGCATGCGCATCGCCTGAGCCAGTGTGCGCATATTTTTTAGAGGGTGCCCCGAAATGTAAATGCCCAGTATCTCCTTTTCCATTTCCAGCAGCTCGGAGGAACTGAACTCATCGCTTTTGGGGAGGGTGCTTTCAATATCCGCCGCAGAGCTTCCGCTGTCGGACATTCCGAAAAAGTCCAGCTGACCCTCGATAGTGCCCCTTGAATAATCGGCGCAGGCATTTGCGATAAGGTCATAGTTTTCAAGCATCTGCCGCCTGTTAAGGGCAAAGCCGTCCAGCGCCCCGCATTTTATAAGGCTCTCGGCACATCTGCGGCTGAAATCATGACCGTTCATTCGTTTTACAAGGTCGGTGAGGCTCACGTATCTGCCGTTTTTCTCACGCTCTTCTATTATCTCGCTTATCATTCCCCTGCCGAGATTTTTCGCCGCCAGCAGTGAAAAGCGAATGCCGTCCTCTGCGGCGGTAAAGCCCATATCGCTTTCGTTGATGTCTGGGCGGAGTATCTTCACCCCATGCCTGCCGCACTCGGAGATATATTCCATGAGCTTGCCCGTATATTCCGTAAAGGCGGACATAAGCGCCGCCATATATTCCTTATAGAAGTGGCATTTTAGGTACGCCGTTCGGTATGCCACCACCGAATAAGCCGCCGCATGGGACTTGTTGAAAGCATAGGAAGCAAAGCCCGCCATCTCGCCGAAAACGTCCTGAGCCACCTTTTCGGGCACGTTGTTCTTCACCGCTCCCGCAATGAAGATATCCCGCTCCTTTTCCATAACATCGTGCTTTTTCTTTGCCATGGCACGGCGCACAAGGTCGGCTCTGCCATAGGAATAGCCCGCCATTTTGCGGCAAATCTCCATTACCTGCTCCTGATAAACTATGCAGCCGCAGGTAACGTCCAGGATATCCTTTAAAATGGGGTGAGCATAGGTTATCTTTTCGGGGTGACGGCGGTTTTCAAGGTACTTTGGAATGCTGTCCATAGGTCCGGGACGGTAAAGTGACAATGCCGCAGTCAGATCCTCTATCGAACGGGGTCTGAGCTTCATCAGAAGGCTTGTCATGCCGCCGCTTTCAAACTGAAACACGCCCGACGTATCCCCTGCGGAAAGCATCGCAAAGGTCTCGGTATCATCATCGGGGACTTTTCTTATATCAAAATCGGGGATATGCTTCCTTACCGCCTTTTCGCAGTCATGGATAATGGTAAGGTTGCGAAGCCCCAGAAAGTCCATTTTGAGCAGTCCCACGCTTTCAAGGGCTGTCATGGTGTATTGTGTGGCTACCACGCCGTCACGGCACACCAGCGGAACATAATCGCTGACGGGAGCATCGCATATAACAACTCCCGCCGCATGGGTGGAGGTGTTTCGTGGCATTCCCTCAATGGAGCGTGCCGTGTCTATAAGCTCATGCACCTTCATATCGGTCTCGTAAAGACTTTTAAGCTCCGCAGAACCATCAAGCGCCTTGTCAAGAGTCATATGCAGCGACTGTGGGATAAGCTTTGAAACTGTGTCTCCCACGCTGTAAGGCAGGTCGGACACACGGGCAATATCACGTATGGCAGCCTTTGCCGCCATGGTTCCGAAAGTGACTATCTGCGCCACTCTGTCGCTGCCGTACCTCCTGATAACATAGTCAATGACCTCCTGCCGCCTTTCGTAACAGAAGTCGATATCAAAATCGGGCATGGAAACTCTTTCGGGGTTTAGGAAACGCTCAAACAGCAGATTGTATCTGATAGGGTCAATGTCCGTGATGCCAATGCAGTACGCCGCAAGGGAACCTGCTCCCGAACCACGTCCCGGGCCTACGGGGATATCCTTGCTTTTGGCGTATGCGATAAAATCCCACACAATAAGATAGTAGTCGGTGTAGCCCATCCTGACCACCACGTCCAGCTCATATTCCAGCCGTTCTTTTATCTCGGGGGTAATATTATCATAGCGCTTTTTAAGCCCCATATGGCACATATTCCTGAAAAATGTCTCATTGTCTGCGCCTATCTGCTTCTGCTTTTCGGAAAGGTCAAAGCGTGGGAGCTTCAGCTTGCCGAACTCCATTTCAAAGGAGCACATCTCCGCAATTTTTGCGGTGTTCGCCACAGCATCGGGTCTGCCTCGGAAAAGGGGAAGCATCTCTTCCTCGCTTTTAAGGTAAAATTCATCGTTGGGAAAGGCGATGTTCAGCCTGTCCGCCAGAGTGGTATTGGTCTGGATAGCAAGCAAGACCCTCTGCACCCTTGCATCTTCCCTGCGCACATAATGAGCGTCATTTGTGGCGGCAAGGGGGATATTGGTCTGCGCCGAAAGCCTGTAGAGAGCGGGAAGTATCTTTGCGTCCTCAGGAGTGGAATGGTTCTGCACCTCGATATAATAGTTGCCTGCGCCGAAAATATCGTTGTATAAAAGAGCTGTCTGCTTTGCCTTTTCAAAGTCGCCCTCGGCAATATGCCTTGGCACTTCTCCCGCAATACAGCCCGACAGACAGACAAGCCCCTCGGAATGTTCCCTGAGAAGCTCAAGGTCAACTCTCGGCTTGCTGTAAAAGCCTTCGGTATAGCTCAGCGACACCATTTTTATAAGATTTTTGTAGCCCTTTTCATTTTTGCACAGCAGTATAAGATGATACGGGTGGGAATCCAGCCCGAAATCCTTGTCGAACCTGGTTCTGCGGGCAACATACACCTCGCAGCCGATGATAGGCTTTATCCCCTGAGCTTTGCACTCGTTGTAAAAATCCACAGCCGCAAACATATTTCCGTGATCGGTCACGGCAAGGGCAGTCTGCCCCATTTCCTTTGCACGGCTCACCATATCCTTTATGCGGCAGGCGCCGTCAAGCAGACTGTATTCGCTGTGAACATGAAGATTTACAAACATATGACGGCTCCTTTCCCGTAATTATCGCATATAATTGCCGCATAAATTCAGTGTCCCATGATATTATCCCCGAATGGCGCAGGACATATTATTTCCGCAATATAATATCCGTCCTCCGCAGGGATATCCATTTTCTCCGTAATATCAAACATATAAAAGTGCTCCCCCGCTTCGGAAGCGGGATATACAGAAGCACTTCCCACATTGGAAAGCTCCTTTTCTATCCCCCGTGGTCCGTTGGTGCGCACCACAAAAAGCAGCTGATTTTCCGTGTGATTTCCCGTTCCGCTTGTGTTGCCCGTGTAAACACAGCTTCCGCATATTTTGCCGCCCATATCGACTATGTACCGCTTTGCCCTGTCCGCACGGATATGCCCGTCCGCAATGTTCACTGCCGCACCGATAAGCTGAAGCGCACATATTATTATCGGCAGTGCCGCAATGATGACAAGTACCGTCTTTGCCGCTTTTTTCATGTTATTCCTTTCCTGCCCTGCTCCTGTCCTCACGTATCTGGTCGGCTATCTCCATAAGCTTTTTGAGCCTGTGATTTGCCCCCGAACGTCCCACGGGCTTGTCAAGCATTTCTCCCAGCTCTTTCAGCGAAACATCGGGATTTTCCAGCCGCAGCTCCGCCATGTTCCGCAGCTCGGGAGTAAGGCTCTCAAAGCCCTCGGTGTTCATTATGTACTCGATATCCTCTATCTGCTTTTCCGAAGCCTTGAGGGTCCGCTCGATATTTGCCGCATCACAGTTTGCTATGCGGTTCGCCTTGTTGCGCACATCTTTAAGTATCTTGACGTTCATCAGCTCAATGGAGGATTTGGTTGCTCCCATAAGGGTCAGCATATCCTCTATATCCTCGCTGCCCTTGAAATACAGCACATAAAGCCCTTTGCGCTCCACGTATTTTGACATTATGCCCAGCCGTTCCAGCAGATTTTTCAGATCGGTGCAAAGCTCCTCAAATGGCACCGCAAATTCCAGATGATACTCCTTTATCGGCTCGGTAACGCTTCCGCATGAAATGAATGCCCCTGCAAGGAACGCAAAGACGTTGTTATTGTCTATGATATCCTCCTGAATGCGGTGTATGAGCTTGCTGGAGGATATCCTGAAACGGAATATCAGCTCTTCCCTGTCAGGCTCGGCAGGAACTGTAAGGCTGTAGAGCGATGAGCCGTTTTTCTTTTTGGTCTCGTTTATGGCAACAGTGCCGCTCCTGCCGATTATCTTGTCGGAAAGCCTTGAAAACATATCCGCCGCCAGGCGGTTTTCTGTCTGGAACTGTATCTCCTCCGCACCGAAACGGCGGCAGAAGAGCAGCATTCCGTAAAGGCAGGCATATTCCTTGTCACGGTCGGTTATAACAGAGCAAAGCTCCTCTTTTACGCTTTGTGAAAATGACATCTTATCCCTCTTTCATTGCTTCCAAATTACAGCTTTCCGACCTCGATATCCCTGTGGCACACTCTTGATTTAACGCCCTTGTCATCAAGATAATGATAGATATTTTCCGCAAAGGTAACGCTTCTGTGCTTTCCGCCGGTGCAGCCGAATGCGATGACAAGAGAGGTCTTTCCCTCGTGGCGGTACAAGGGGAGAAGGAAGTCGATAAGGTCTTTGAGCTTTTTGTCAAGCTCCTTGGAGCTGTCAAAGCTCATAACATAGTCCCTTACGCAGCTTTCAAGCCCTGTGTGCTTTTTAAGCTCGGGGATATAAAAGGGGTTTGGCAGGCATCTTACATCGAAAACAAGGTCAGCCTCACGGCAGTTTCCGTACTTGAAGCCGAAGGACATTACCTTGACGGACATTCTGTCGTCGGGATTATCCATAAAGAGGTCGAAAATAGTCTCTCTCAGCTGGGCAATGGTCATGTCGGAGGTGTCTATGGTGTAGTCGGAAGCCTCCCTGATGTGGGAAAGTATGCCTCTTTCCATGGTTATAGCCTTTTGCAGGCTGCCGTGGGACTGTTCGTCCAGCGGGTGACGGCGGCGTGTCTCCTTATAGCGCTTGATAAGTACCTCGTCCGATGCGTCGAGGAAAAGCACCTTTACTTCAAGTCCCGATTTTCTGAGATAATCAAGGCTGCTGTCCAGCTCATAGAAAAGCTCACCGCCACGGATATCGGTAACTATAGCCACCTTGCTCATATGTCCGTGGGATTTTACGCAGATATCCGCGAATTTCGGTATAAGCTGGGGAGGGATATTATCTATGCAGTAGTAGCCGATATCCTCAAGAGCGTTCACCGCACCCGATTTGCCTGAGCCTGAAAGACCCGTAACTATCAAAAAATTCATAATATCCTCCATTCCGCCTGTTTATGCAGGGCATATGTTTATGCCGGACATAAACGACATAACTATATCATTATATAACTATATCATTATATAAGATTACCACAAATCGGCTAAGAAATCAACAGGACAGGGCAAGTTATTTTTGAACATTAAACATAACGTTTTCACCTGAGTTTCACCGTATTAACGTATCACCCTCATAAATTTTATAACAAATCAGCGTAATATTCACAAAAAAATAATAATTTGATATCCTATATTAAATGAATATTGAAAAGAAAAGGTATATAATTTTTTTATATAGTCTTTTTTTGATGAATTTTGTAATTTTTGTTATTTTTACGGGAGAAAATGAAATGGAGATTTTAAAGCAGCGAATTTTAAAGGACGGCGTTGTAAAAGAGGGAAACGTCCTTAAAGTGGATAAGTTCCTCAATCACCAGATGGACGTTAAGCTTTTTAACGACATCGGCGAGGAATTTGCAAGGCGTTTTGCGGGTCTGGGCGTAAACAAGATACTTACCATCGAGGCTTCGGGTATCGGAATCGCCTGCATCGCAGCCCAGCATTTTAACAACTGTCCCATTATCTTTGCCAAAAAGACCCTCAGCCAGAACCTTGACGGTCAGATGTACATCACTCAGGTAAAGTCCTACACAAAGGGCGTTACTTATGATGTAATGGTCTCAAAGAAATACCTCGGCAAGGGCGATAAGGTCCTTATCATTGATGATTTCCTTGCAAACGGCTGCGCTCTTATGGGTCTTATACATATCGTCGAGCAGTCAGGCGCCGATCTGGTAGGTGCAGGCATCGTTATTGAAAAGGGCTTCCAGGTGGGCGGACAGACTATCCGTGACATGGGAATAAAGCTGGAATCCCTTGCAATAATAGATTCCATGGACGACGGCAAGATCGTGTTCAGAGATTAACGCAAAAGGCGTTAATATAGCTGTTATAACTGACAGCGTACAGGAAAAAAGTTTTATGGAGGAAGAAAAATGAAGAAAAAACGCTTTCTGGCACTTGCTCTCTCAGCGCTCATGTCTGCATTCGCATTCACTGCCTGCACAACAGCCGCTGACGATACAGCAAATGCAGGCACAGACGCAGCAGGCTCCGACGGAGCTGACACAGCTGCTGTTCAGACACTCACCTATGACGATGTAAAGATCGGCGTTATCCACATCGGCAACCCTGCTGACGGCTCCGGATATACATACGCTCACGATCAGGGTATCGTAGGTATGCAGCAGGAGCTTGGTCTCAGAGATGACCAGATCGTAAGAAAGAACAACGTAAGCGACAGCGACCCTGCCGCAACCGAAACAGCTATCCGTGAGTGCATCGAGGAAGGCTGCAACATCATCTTCGGCACAAGCTGGGGCTACATGGACAAGATGGAGTCTCTGGCAGCTGAGTTCCCCGACGTTTACTTCTGCCACGGCACAGGCTACAAGAACAACGGCACTAACCTCAACAACTACTTCGGCAGAATCTACCAGGCAAGATATCTTTCCGGTATCGTTGCAGGTATGAAGACCGAGTCCAACCTCATCGGCTACGTTTCCGCAATGGGCGTTGAGAACTCCGAGTGCACAGGCGGCATTGACGCTTTTGCAATGGGCGTTTATTCCGTAAATCCCGACGCTAAGGTTTATGTAAAGGTAACAAACAGCTGGTACTCCCCCACAGAGGAGACAAACGCTGCCAAGGCTCTTCTTTCCGAGGGCTGCGACGTTATCGCTCAGCACTGCGATACCCCCAACCCCCAGCTCGAAGCTGAGAGCGCAGGCAAGTGGGGCGTAGGCTACAACACCGATATGTCCAAGGACGCTCCCAAGGCTACCCTTACTTCCACTATCTGGCACTGGGACGCTTACTACACCTATCAGGTAAAGCAGATCGTTGACGGCGGCTGGACCTGCGAGAATTACTACGGCGGCATGGCTGACGGTCTCGTTGATATCTCTCCCCTCAACATGGACATCTGCACCGATGAGATGCAGGCAGCTGTTGACGCAGCAAAAGCAAAGATCATGGACGGTTCCTTCAACGTATTTGACGGCGTTATCGAAACAAACGACGGTCAGACCGTAGGCGAGGAAGGCTCCACTCTCGACGATGCAACCATCACAGGCGGCATCAACTGGTACTTCAAGACTGTTGAAGTAAAGTAATCGCTAATAAAACCAAACAGAGCGGCAGGATTTATATTATATTGATTCTGCCGCCCTATTTTTATGGTATCCATGAGAAAACGGCAGCTGATACCGCCGCTTTCTGATGAATATCAAACTGAAAAGGAAAGGAAGATCATATGAGCGGGAATGAGATCGCCGTAAAATGCAGCGGGATAACAAAGACCTTCGGCGGCGTTGTGGCAAACGACGATATAAATCTCGAAGTAAAATACGGCGAGATACTGGCTCTTCTGGGCGAGAACGGCTCGGGCAAAACAACTCTTATGAATATGCTCTCGGGCATCTATCACCCCGACAAGGGCACCATAGCCATTTCGGGCAAAACTGTTGCCATAAATTCACCCAAGGACTCCATTGCACTGGGAATAGGCATGATACATCAGCACTTTAAGCTGGTGGAGGTGTTCACCGCAGCGGACAACATCGTTGCAGGCACAAAGGGCAGCCTTAAAGGCAAGGGAGCTGTAAGGGACGAGATAAACAAGATATCCGAACAGCTGGGACTGGAAGTTGACCCCGACAAAAAGGTATATAATATGTCCGTCAGCGAAAAGCAGACGGTGGAGATACTTAAAGTCCTTTACAGAGGCGCAAAAATACTTATCCTTGACGAGCCTACCGCCGTGCTTACCCCTCAGGAAACGGAAAAGCTCTTTGCTATCCTTAAAAAGATGAAAGCTCAGGGCTGTGCCATCATCATCATCACCCACAAGCTGGACGAGGTAATGGAGATATCCGACAGAGTTACCATTCTGCGCAAGGGAAAAAGTGTGGAAACGGTGCAGACCTCCGAAAGCAGCGAGAAAAAGCTCACCGAGCTTATGGTTGGCAAGCCAGTTGACCTTTCCATCGAGCGCCCCGAGCCTGAGAATGTAACACCCATACTCAATGTAGTTGACCTGACGGTAAAGAACTCCGAGGGAAGCATCGCCCTCAACGACGTAAGCTTTGTCATCAACAGGGGCGAGATACTGGGCGTTGCAGGCATCGCAGGCAGCGGTCAGAAGGAGCTTTGCGAGACTATCGCAGGACTACAGAAGATAGAAAAGGGCGCTGTGCTTTATAACAAGGAAAACATCATCGGCAAAACTCCCAAGCAGATAATAGAGCTTGGCATAAGCATGAGCTTTATCCCCGAGGACCGTCTGGGAATGGGTCTGGTGGCTTCCGCAGGAATGACGGACAATATGCTTCTGAAAACCTACAAAAAAGGAAAGTTCTGCTTTGTGGACAGAAAGCCTGCAAGAGCGCTCTCCAAGGAGCTTATCGACAGCCTTGAGATAAAGACAGCCTCCACCGAGCAGCCCGTAAGAATGCTTTCGGGCGGAAACGTTCAGAAAGTTCTGCTGGGACGTGAGATACACAGCCAGCCCGACCTGCTCATAACCGCATATCCCGTAAGAGGTCTGGACATCAACTCCTCTTACATGATATACTCCCTGCTCAACGAGCAGAAAAAGAAAAACACTGCCGTGCTGTTCATCGGCGAGAGCCTTGACGTTCTGCTGGAGCTGTGCGACAGGATAATGGTGCTGTGCCACGGAAAGATAACGGGCATATGCGACGCAAAGAAGCTTACAAAGGAAAAGATAGGCCTTATGATGACAGGCTCAACTATGGAGGAGGTAATGGGCGATGAGTGAGGCTAAAGCCATAAAAAAAGAACCCCTTATCAGAATTGCCAAAAGAGCCGAGCGCTCCAACAGGGAAAAGCTGGTTTTAAGGCTTCTCTCCGTGCTTCTTGCCATATGCGCAGGTGGAATTTTCATTCTGATACTGGGTAAAAATCCGTTTCTTTACTACAGCAAGATGGCTGCGGGAGCATTCATAGGCAAGAACCCAAAAAATCCCATGATGCCTTTCCGTGAGACCATAAAGATAATGATACCCCTGCTCATATCCTCTCTGGGCATAACGCTGGCGTTCAAGATGAAATTCTGGAACATTGGCGCAGAGGGTCAGATAATCATGGGCGGCATATTCGCTTCATACTTTGCACTTTTCCACTATGACCTGCCCCATTATCTGCTGTTCATACTCATGTTTATAGCGGCAATGATAGGCGGCGGACTTTACGGAATGATACCCGCATTCTTTAAGGCAAAGTTTGATACAAACGAAACTCTGCTGACGCTGATGCTAAACTACATCGCCCTGTACATTATCGACTGGCTAACAAAGGGCGCTTGGCAGGATCCCGAATCAAAGGGCTACCCCAAGATAGCGACCTTTGACAAAAACGCTTGGCTTGACTCGCTGGGCGGCATTCAGATCGGCTGGGTAATAGGTCTTGTGCTGGCGGCAGTTATATTCGTGTATCTCCGATACACCAAGCAGGGCTATGAGATAATGGTCGTTTCCGACAGCCACGCCACTGCACGATACGCCGGCATGAACCCCGGAAAGATAACCATTAGAACAATGTTCCTCAGCGGCGCTGTCTGCGGAATCGCAGGCATGGTGCAGGCGTGCGGAACAGAACATACCCTTTCCAGATCGGTAGCAGGCGGCGTGGGCTTTACAGCAATCATCGTTGCATGGCTTGCAAACCTCAGCCCCGTAGGCATTGTGATAGTTTCCTTCCTCTTTGCAGTGCTCCAGAAGGGAAGCACGGTAGTTTCCTCCGAATTTAATCTGTCACCCTACTGCTCACCCGTATTGCAGGGAATAATCCTGTTCTTCGTGCTGGGCTGCGAGTTCTTTATCAGATATAAATTCATCTTCCGTCATAAGGAGGAAAAGTGATATGGAAAGACTTATTGCATTTCTTGCTCATGCGGTATATATGGGCACTCCCCTGCTTTTCGGCACTGTGGGTGAGATACAGAACGAAAAGTCGGGCCACCTTAACCTGGGCGTTGAGGGCATTATGGCTATGGGAGCCTGCGCAGGCTTTATGACCGCCTACAAAACGGGCAGCCTTGTGCTGGCGCTGATAATGGCTTTTATTGTCGGAATGGCAGTTTCGCTAATCTACGCATTCCTTACCATCACCATGATGGCAAACCAGAACGTTACGGGTCTTACCCTTACCATTTTCGGCACAGGTCTTTCAAACTTCATCGGTGAGCAGATGATAACCGCTTCGGAAACAGGAAACCTGAAGCTGCCCGAAAATGTATCGGCAGCGCTGAAAAACATTAAGATTCCTCTGCTTGGCGATATCCCCGTGCTGGGCGGTGTGCTTTTCAACCAGAACATATTCACATATATCAGCATCGTAATTGCGATAATCATGTTCATCTACCTGAACAAGACAAAAACAGGTCTTAACCTGAGGACCATCGGCGAAAGTCCCGCAGTTGCGGACGCTGTGGGAATAAACGTTGTGAAGTACAAGTACATCAACGTGCTTATCGGCGGCGGAATATGCGGCATCGGCGGAGCGTTCTGCTCAATGGTAATAAACGGCGGCGTTTGGATGGCAAACAGCGTAAACGGACTGGGCTGGATAGCCGTTGCGCTGGTAATATTCGCAGTATGGAACCCCGCAAAGGCAATATACGGCGCATACATCTTCGGCGCATTCATGGTGCTGAAATATTACTTCCCCAAAGACCTGGGATTTACCGTTCCCGAATCATTCTTTGATATGCTCCCATACCTTGTAACGGCGCTGGTGCTTGTCATCACCTCCGTAAAGAAGTCCAAGGAGCGTTCACAGCCAGCTTCCTGCGGCGTGAACTATTTCCGTGAGGAAAGATAATTATACTAACCAAAACCGCCGTATCGGATATTTCCGATACGGCGGCATTTTTAGAACCTGTCTTCACAAGCATATGCGCACGTCTTTTCGGCAAATTTTGCCGCAGACTGCGTTAAAAATCCTTGCCGGGCGAAAGCCCGCCTGCGGATTTTTGCCTACTCTGCAACAAAATTATGCTCGAAAATCCGCACACATTTCTTATGAAGACAGGTTCTTATTTATCCAAGCCCTTTTGCACATAAGGCGTTTTAAGAAATCTATGGTAAAAGATAAATCCGACTGTGGTTGTGATGATCTCCGTAACAGGGAATGTGAGCCAGAACCTTTCCAGTCCGAACCGTGAGAAGATATATCCCAGCGGAACGAACAGTATGACCGTTCTTATAACTGTCAGCAATGAGCTTTTCACGCTGCTTCCCACCGCCTGAAAGAACACGGGGAAAATAAGCGACGTAACCATGGGGATAAAGCTTATGCCGATTATCCTGAGCCCGAATGTTCCTATCGCCACCACCTGCTCGTCAGAACTGAACACCCTCAGCAGCTGCTCGGGGATAACTGCAAAACATAATGTTCCCAGCGACATAAGCGCTATGCCGAATATGACCGAGGCGGACAATGTCTTTTTGCAGCGCTCGATATTGTGCGCCGCATAGTTGAAGCTTATGACAGGCACTATGCAGGTCTGCATTGCTCCCAGGGGGATAAAGAAGAAGGTCTGCCACTTGTAGTAAAGTCCCAGCGCTGTGACTGCCTGATCCGAAAAGCCTGAAAGTATAAGGTTAAGTCCAAGGATATAGAACGTGTATGCGGACTGCATAAGGATATTCGGCGTGCCCAGAGCGAATATGCGCTTTATGTATGCAGGGTATTTTCTCCTGTCGGGAGACCTGCGGAAGCCTTTTTTCATAACAACCAGCGCCGCAGCTATCTGACCCGCAACTGTGGCGGCAGCCGCTCCCGATATGCCCATTTTGGGAAGCCCGAACATTCCGAAAATAAGCAGAGGGTCAAGGATAATGTTGGTGATCGCACCTATTATCTGCGCCGCCATAGGCGTTTTCATATCGCCGTGAGCCTGCAGGATCTTTGTCCACACGCTTTCAAGGAAAAGCCCGAAGCTGAACACGCACACTATCCTGCCGTATGCGATAACATCGGCAATGACCGCAGGCGAGTCGGTGGACATTTTTGCATATGCGGGCATTATTGCATAGCACACAGCGGCAAACAGCAGCCACATCACCACAGCCAGCGGAGTTCCCACTCCCGCATACTCGTCGGCTTCCTTTGTTCCGCCCGTGCCAAGCTTTGCTGCCATGGCGGTGTTTATTCCCACGCCCGTTCCCACAGCAAAGGCTATCATCAGCAGCTGTATGGGATAGATTATTGAAAGGGCGGTAAGACCCGAATCGGAAGCCCTGCCAACGAAAAAGCTGTCAACTATGTTATAAAGCGCCTGAATAAGCTGCGCCAGCATTACAGGCGGAGCAAGCTTCAGCAGAACTTTGCTTATCTTCTCCTTGCCAAACAGTTCGTTTGTATCCATTTTATGACCATTCCTTTCGGAAATAAGAACCTGTCTTCATAAGAAATGTGTGCGGATTTTCGAGCATAATTTTGTTGCAGAGTAGGCAAAAATCCGCAGGCGGGCTTTCGCCCGGCAAGGATTTTTAACGCAGTCTGCGGCAAAATTTGCCGAAAAGACGTGCGCATATGCTTGTGAAGACGGGTTCTAATATGCAGCTTTAATATAATATCACATCAGCATAAATATTTCAAGCTGTGCCGACGCTGCTTGATGTGAACTTTATTCAATTAAAATTCCCGCAAATTATTGACATCAATGTTACAATAGTGTTATAATCATTAAAAGACATTTTTGGGGGTAATTATGGCTATCATAGGAATTGATCTGGGAACTACAAACAGCCTTGCCGTATGCTACAGGAACGAAAAGGCTGAGATTATAAAAAACAGTCTGGGAGATAACTATCTTCCCTCTGTTGTCAGCATTGACGACAATGGCGAGATACTTGTGGGCAGGGTGGCAAAGGAGCGGCTTATATCCCACCCCAGCGCCACAGCGGCAGAGTTCAAGCGGATAATGGGTCTGCGCCAGACCGTAACTCTCAGCGGACGGAGCTTCTCTCCCGAGGAGCTGTCCTCCCTTGTGCTGCGCAGGATAAAGGAAGATGCGGAAGCCTATCTGGGCGAGCCTGTGACCGAGGCTGTCATCAGCGTGCCCGCATATTTTGACGATAACTGCCGAACCGCCACCAAGCTTGCCGCAAAGCTTTCCGGCATTTATGTTGAAAGGCTGGTAAATGAGCCATCCGCCGCAGCACTTGCCTATCAGGCACGCCACGGCTTCGGGGACGGCACATACATGATAGTGGATTTCGGCGGAGGCACCCTTGATATCTCCATAGTCGATTCCTTTGACAGCGTTATGGAGATACTTGCCGTTGCAGGCGACAATCATCTGGGCGGTAAGGACTTTAACGAAGCCATTGCCTACTACTTCTGCAAGGAAAACGGCATTGACATGAACACCCTCTCCCCCGATGACAAGGCGATAGTATATAGGCTGGCAGAGGAATGCAAAATATCCCTCACCACCCAGCCAATGGCAATGATGATAGCAAACATCGGCGGCAAGCAGCTTTCGCTGACCCTTGACAACAACAAGCTCATAGAGGTCTGCTCCGCAGTGTTTGAGAGAGTGGCATCGCCTGTAAGAAAAGCGCTCCACGACAGCCGTCTCAGTATTGATGATATCGACGATATAATACTTGTGGGCGGCTCATGCAAAATGCCCACAGTCAGGGCGTTCATCGAAAAGATAACAGGCAAGCGCCCCTGTACAGATATCGACCCGGATACTGCCATTGCTCAGGGAGCAGGCATTTTTGCAGGCATAAAGGACAGAAACGACAAGCTGAAAGACATTATCCTCACCGATATCTGCCCCTTTTCCCTGGGAACGGACGTTCTTGACATACAGAGCCGTGAATCGGTAATGGACTTCATCATCGACCGCAACTCTCCCCTGCCCACCAGCCGTGAGCATATCTACAGCGCCGTGAACGACGGTCAGACCGTGTCAAAGTTCAAGTTCTATCAGGGCGAGAGCCGTGTGCCCTCACGCAACCTGTACATAGGCGAGCTTTGTGTAAAGCACCCGCCTGCACGAAAGCATCAGCCCACCTGCACCGCCCGCATGACCTATGACATCAACGGGATACTTGTGGTCGATGTCACCACTTTAGCGGATAACAAGCACTACAGCCACGTAATGCTCAGCAGTTCCAACAATATGAGCAATGAGGAGATAAACGCCGCCCTCAAAAAAATGGAAACTCTTAAAATAAGCCCTGCGGACAAGGAAGAGAACCGTCTGCTCATTGCCCGTGCCGAGCGCATTTATGAGGAAGCTCTGCCCGAGGAGCGCTATATGATAGACAATGCTCTGGGCAGCTTCAAGGCAGCACTTAATATGCAGAACAACCGCCGCATTCACGAAGCTGCGGAGGATCTGACCGCTCTTCTGGACAATCTGGAATACTGATATGTGGAATATACTTGGAATTGAGCCTACAAAGGACATAAGAGAGATAAAGCGTGCCTATGCCCGCCTTGCAAAGCAGTACAATCCCGAGGAACACCCCGAGGAGTTCAAGAGGATTTTTGACGCTTACAAGTCCGCCTCTGCCCTGGCAAGATCGGTAAATGAGCACCGCAGCGATCCGATCGTTACGATCACAGCAGCCGCTCCCGAAGCGAAAGAACAACAAGAACCGTTACAGCATGAACAGCATGAGCAGTCAGAACAGACTGAGTTCAACTTCACCTCCGTGGATATTTTCCCCGACTTTGAGATAACTCCACAGCTGGCTCAGGAAAAGTTTTTGCAGAACATGGCTCTCATACTTTCCGACAAAAACAAGCGTGACGATATCTCCTGCTGGAAATGGCTGCTGGGAAAGCCCACATTTCTGTCCGTATGCGATGACAAGGGCTTCAGAAAAAAGGCTCAGAAGCTGCTTGACAAGGAGCTTCTTGCGCCGAATGTATCGTCATACATTGCAAGCAGGTTCAGCCGTGGCTCACGGGCTTTGCCGCAGAAAAAGGGCGACAAATGGGCGGTTTACATCTCCCACAGCGGCAAAAAGCCCCCGGAAAGCTACAAGGTGCCAAGCTATATGGGCGGCCCAAGCCTGCTTCATCGCACCGCTCCGCAGCTTATGACCATGGTTATCATATCTTTGATATTCTTTGCTCTTGTACTGGCAGGCAGCCTGTTACAGCAGTATTTTTCATAAGCCAAAACTAACGAAAGGCATTTACATATAAATGTGGAATATACTTGGAATTGAACCTACAAAGGACATAAAAGCCATAAAAGCGGCTTACGCAAAGCTTGCAAAGCAGTACAATCCCGAAGAACACCCCGAGGAGTTCAAGCGGATATTTGACGCTTACAAGTCTGCCTGCGCATATGCACGTTCGAAGAACACGCCAGAGCCGCAGAAGCCCGACACCACCCAAGAGGGTCTGAACCTTTCCTTTGCACCAAAACAGGAGCAGTCTCAGTCAGAGGAAAACGGGCAGGAAAATGCCTTTGATTTCTCCAATGTAAATGATAGCGCAAAGCCTCAGCCGCAAAGGGAAGATAAAAAAGATGATAATGCCCTTGACTTTTCCTCTGTAGATGAAGCACCAAAGCCTGACACCGATGATGAAGATATCGGCGGCTTTGATTTCAGCTCCCTTGACCCCGAAAAGCTCAATCAGACAGATGAAGAGCGCATGGAAGCCATGCGGAAGTTCTATCTTGAAAAGATACGACGCATGGTAATGAAAAAATCCACTGCCGACAATTATCAGCTGTGGTACGAGCTGCTGAACAGCCACGACTTTTCCCGTCTGGCAGCAGATGAGGACTTCCGCTTAGAAGCCACCTCGCTGCTTTACCGCACCACATACACCAAGGAAGTGGCAAACCTTATCGCCTACTGCTTCGGTCACGGCGCTTCATACATCTGCGTCAACTCCATTTCCAACGAGTGGCAGGTTCGGCTGATAACACCTAAGGCATCACGCCGCCGCACACGCTTTATATCCGAAAGCCCCTCAAATATGCCCAAATGGGTGGGCGTTGCAGCCGTCATCATAGCTATCATGCTGTTTATCGTCTGGCCCATGTTTATACTCGCCTCGGACAACAGCTCATCGAACAGAATGCCTGAATACACTCCGCAGGAGCAGGCACATGACCCTGACGAATATCTTATCGACGCATTTGTAGATGCCGCCAACGACCATTCCTATGACCTTGAAACCCTTTACCCCATGTGCGTGGGCAAGTGGGAAAATGAGCAGGGATATATCATCATTGACGAAAGCTACGGCTATGCGCTGTGTTTCAACGGCGACACTGCCGCAGGCTCCGTTTCCGCAGTTCCCGCCGAAAAGGGCACAACGGTTTATGCCAGCCTTACATCGGATAATCCAAAATATGACGGCACCCTGCTCGGCATAGTTTTAATTTCAAAGGACGGCAAAAGTCTTTCCGTCATATTCCCCGACAAAACCACCACCGTTATGTACAAGGCTGATGAAGCGGAGACGGAAGTGACCACCGCACAGACCGAAGAGACGCAGGCGGAGACCTCACAGACGGAAGACGAGGGAATATCCGAAAGCTATGATATCGACGGCTTTTCCGTAACAGTCACTGCCTACAAGAATAAGTCCTACACCGATATAGACATGACAAACACAAGCGATAACCCATGTCTCAGCGCTCCAAAGGTGCTTTATGAAAATCGCTTCTTTGAGGACTGCACCGAAGCAATGCTCTACTACCCCAGCGGAATGTGCGAAAGGGTGCCGATAAACGACGGCGTGCCAGACACGCAGAACAACGAGGTCTATCTCCCCGTGCTGTGGGAGGACACTGACAAGTACAGGCAGGACGACATCACAAGTCTCAGGCGGGTCGAGCCGGGCGAAACCATGAGCGCCCGCTGCATTTTTGAAGAATAATACCGGACAGGGCTGCTGCGGATATACCGTAACAGCCCTGTTTCTTGCATTATTACTTTTTTCAATGAGATACTTTTGATGATTTTATACTAATCACCAATAAAACTATAGACAAAAAATAAAGCCAGATAAGAATAACATCTTATCTGGCTCATGATGATCATGTCCATCCGGGAATCTCACTTAAAAAGTGAAACACCTTGCAAGGTGCTTGTATGCACCGTCCGACTTTGCTGATTATAGCAAATGATATATGCAATGTCAATATTTATATCCACGACTTATTTTTGACTGTTAGTGTGTTTTTGTGCAAAATCACGGCGGCGGATGTATCATTGACCCGATATAGTGCGCAATGTCTGCTGACGTTCCGCTGAAAGATTTGGTGAAAACTCCTCACTTGCATATTGGTAATGTTCATTTAACTGTCAGCGATATTGAATTTTGTCAGAATGATTTTATTAACAAAGCAGCAGAAATAATAATTACAACCATTTCCATAATACTAACAATAGTAAATGCTTTTTGAGAAAACTGTTTTTTCCTATAATCGCCATAAACAAAGTATAGCGTTAAAGCCGAAAAAACAATAATAATTAAATATAACCAAGTCATATGCACACCACCTTTTGTTTGCCTGTCACAAAACGAAAGATTTTAACATCAAACCACCTATTATCCGAACATCATCTCGCCAAACTTTATGGCATATTCGTTCCAGAAAGTCATATCATGACCGCCCTTGCTTTCAAGATATATGTGCTTTGCGCCTATGCTGTCAAGGAACAAGTGGAACTGCCTGTTTTCAGCCAGAAGAAAATCCTCTGTTCCGCAGGCCATGAATATCTCGGGAAGCCTGCCGCTTTTGTGAAGTCTTTCCGCCAGCACCTCGGGATTGTTGTCGCTTTGTTCCACGGTATCAAGGTCGCCGAAGCAGCTGCGGTAATAGTCATAATTGGCAACGCCGTTGTTCTCCCCCTCTTTCATGTGTGCGATCCGGTGCACTATCAGCGCAGAGGAAAGAGCTGTGACCTTGCCGAAATTATCTGGGTACGCAAATGCCGTGTGAAGTGCGCCGAAGCCGCCCATGGAAAGCCCCATTATATATGTCTCATCGGCGCTCATTGCCAGACCGAAGGTCTTTCGCACATATCTTACCAGCTCATCACCCACATAGGTGCAGAACTTCCGCCCTGTGGCAGCTCCGTTCAGCCAGAAGGAATTCTCGCCGCTGGGCATGACCACGGCAAAATTATACTTCTCCGCCACCCATGTCGGCATCCAGTTGACAGCCTTATCCGTGTAGCCATGGAGCAGAAAAAGAGTTTTCATTTTCCGCTTTGAATACTCCGTTTCCTCCCGTGGGATATCCGCACGAAAATCGTTCGGGATATACATTTTAAAAGTAACGCTGCGCATCAGCGAATTTGAAAAGAAGTCTATTGAAATATCAGCCATAAAAAAGCCCCCTTTTCAAATATTATACGTTATTATAATACCTTTGTAAAGAACATTAAAGAAAAAATCCCCTTATTTGCCTTATAATAAATAGAAAATTATTATATAAGGAGTTATGTAAAATGAAGGATCTGTCGATCTACACAAATGATTTTATAAACTATTGCAGGCTGCACAAGGGGCTTAGCGCCAAAACACTGCGGGCATATTCCATTGACCTGAACCAGATGTGGGAACGCACCCACGGCGACCTGAGCAAAGCATCTATCTGCCGGTACATATCCCATCTTCACAAAAGCTACAAGCCCCGAACCTGCCGCCGAAAGATCGCCGTTATCAAGGCTTTTGTACATTTTCTGCTTATAGACGACATTATAGACAGCAACCCATTTGACAAAATCGACGCATCATTCCGTGAGCCGTCGATGCTGCCGAGGACGATACCGCTGAGCATCATAAACGGCATTCTCAAAGCGGCGTACAACGAACGCAAGCTTGCCAAAACCGCCTATTCTGACAAAATGTGCCTGCGGGACATCGCCATTCTGGAAATGCTCTTTGCCACAGGCGCAAGGGTGTCGGAAATGTGCTCCCTCACTCCCGATGACATTGATCTGGAGTACCATTCCGTCAGGATATTCGGCAAAGGCTCAAGGGAGCGCATAGTGCAGATAGAAAATACAGACGTGCTGGAGATTCTCAGGGAATACAGCAGCGCATTCAGCTCGGATATCACATTCTCGGGATATTTCTTTGTAAACAGGCTCCACAGGCGGCTTTCCGAGCAGTCCGTGCGGGAGATAATAAACAAATACGCCCTTTTGTGCCGTGAGGACATACACATCACACCCCATATGTTCAGGCATTCCTTTGCCACGCTTCTGCTGGAGGAGGACGTGGATATCCGCTACATACAGCGGCTTCTTGGGCACAGCTCCATCACCACCACCCAGATATACACCCACGTTGCCATGTCAAAACAGCGTGAGATACTTTCCGCCAAGCACCCGAGGAATAAGATAGATATTTGACCCGATCTGCTCCCCCATACAGTGCCAAACCCTGATTTTTTTATTGCTATTTCAGCCCCTATATGTTATAATAATAAATAATGTCATTTTATAAATATACTTCTCAGAAAGGAACGATAATATATTATGAACGACGGATTTGTAAGATGCGGCAGTGCTGTGCCCGATATCAAGGTGGCAGACTGCGCCTTCAATGCCGAAAAGATAATCGAAAAGGTTCGTGAAGCTGCCGAAAACGGCTGTTCGGTGCTGGTTTTCCCCGAGCTTTGCATCACAGGCTACACCTGCGGAGACCTTTTCCTCTCCGAAACACTGAAAAACGGCGCTGCTGCTGCGCTCAAAACCATACTTGCCGCCACAGCCGAGCTTGATATACTTTTCATTGTCGGACTTCCCGTCCCCCACCTCAACAGGCTCTATAACTGCGCCGCAGTGTGCTGCAAGGGCAGGCTGCTGGGTCTTGTCCCCAAGCGCAATATCCCCAACTACTCCGAATTTTACGAGGCAAGGCATTTTTCCCGCTGGGAAATGGGCTGGAACGAAAATGACTGTGTTAATATTGATATGGGTCTGGGCTATACCGTCCCCATGGGCGAACTTATCTTCTCGTGCCAAAACTTCCCACAGCTTATGATAGCTGCTGAGATATGCGAGGACCTGTGGGTACCCGATCCCCCCTCGGTAACGCTGTCAGAGGGCGGCGCTGTTATCATCTGCAATCCCTCCGCTTCCGATGAGGTCATAGGCAAAAAGGAATACCGCCGTGACCTGGTAAGAATGCAGAGTGCAAGGCTTGTGGGCGGATATATCTACACCGACTGCGGCTTCGGTGAGTCAACCCAGGACATGGTCTTTTCGGGTCACTGCCTTATCTGCGAGAACGGCTCCGTTCTTTCTGAGAAAAGGACATTCAGCGGCAGCGGCATCATTTACGCCGACCTTGACCTTGAACGTCTGGCAAGCGAGCGCAGAAAGATGACCACCTACGGAAATTCCGCAGAATATAAGCTCCCCCTTATCACTTTCAGCATGGATATCCCCGAAAATAAGGAGATAAAGCGTTTTTACGCACCAATGCCCTTTGTCCCCGCAGACAAGGCAGACCTTTCCGCACGCTGCGAGGAGATCCTCACCATGCAGGCAACAGGACTTGCCACACGCCTTAGGCACATCGGCTGCAAGACCTGCGTTATCGGTCTATCGGGCGGACTGGACTCCACTCTTGCTCTTATCGTCACTGTTCACGCCTTTGATATGCTCTCCCTTGACCGCAAGGGCATAATCGCCGTGACCATGCCATGCTTCGGCACCACAAAGCGCACCAAGAGCAATGCGCTTATCCTGGCGGAAGCCTATGGCGCTTCTATCCGTGAGATAGATATTACAAAGTCCGTAAGGCAGCATTTTGAGGATATCGGTCAGGAGGAAAGCGTTCACGACGTTACCTACGAAAACTGCCAGGCAAGAGAGCGCACTCAGGTGATAATGGATATCGCCAACAAATCAGGCGGCATAGTTATCGGCACCGGAGACCTTTCCGAGCTGGCGCTGGGCTGGGCTACCTACAACGGCGACCATATGTCCATGTACGGCGTTAACTGCTCTATCCCCAAGACCCTTGTTCGCCATCTGGTGGCATATGAGGCGCAGATGTCGGAGGGTCAGCTTTCCGAGGTGCTTCGTGATATCCTTGACACCCCCGTTTCCCCCGAGCTGCTCCCCCCCTCCGAGGACGGCACGATTTCACAGAAAACAGAGGATATCGTAGGCCCCTACGAGCTGCACGATTTCTTTCTTTACTACACCGTCCGCATGGGCTTTACCCCCAAGAAAATATTCCGCATTGCAAAATGCGCCTTTGCAGGCAGATATGACGATGCTACTATCCTCAAATGGCTCAGGACATTCATATGGAGATTTTTCTCCCAGCAGTTCAAGCGCTCCTGTCTCCCCGACGGCCCCAAAGTGGGAAGCGTTACGCTTTCACCCCGTGGTGACTGGCGTATGCCCTCCGACGCATCGGCTGCTCTCTGGCTCGCCCAGCTGGACGAGCTGAAATCAAAGATAAACTGAAAGGCGGTGCTATGATGAAGCTCAATGAAATAGTTCTGCGATACCTTAAAGGTCAGAAAAAGCATACGGTGCTGACTGTCCTTGCCATAATCGTTTCAGTTGCGTTCATGACCATAATCCTGTCCGCAGTTTCGGTTTACCGTGCGGCTTCGCTGAATATCTCCCGTGAGACCAACGGCACATATCATATAGTATTCAACGGTCTGGACAAGCAGCAGCTCATTGATATCCGCAGCATGGATATTTTTGAAAAAACTGAGATATACAGCATTTCCTCCTATTCGAGCAGCGTTGATATGGACTTCGTTAAAATGGCGGAGGACAACGCAAAGGTGGAATATCTGCTGGTGAACGGTCTGCCTGTTGATGATAACTTTCTGAGGCTCAACGCCGATGACTGCGACCTGCTGCCCCCCTCCATGCGCACTGTGACCGGCGGACGGCTTCCCGAAAAGGACGACGAGCTTGTTATCAACAGCGCCAACGCCGAGCAGTGGGGATACCCCGAAATAGGCAGCACCGTCAATGCGGAGCTGTTTGTCTGCGGCGTTAAAACGGGAGCTGAAACTCCTGCGGGCACGCCTATGATACTGGCTGAGAATTTTGATATCACAGAGATAAGGGAGATTTCCTTTACCGTTGTGGGCTACAGTGATACTATAAATATGGTAAGCTACAACGATACTCAGCTCAAATCCTACAACTATCTTTCGGACAATCTTGTTGCCCGCTTCTCCGACAGCGCCAATGACTTTTACTGGGATATGGACAGGTCATTTTCCGCTTTGGGCTATGAGATAGATGACTTTGACTACGGCATGAATCAGGAACTGCTTAACATGGAGGGCAGAGGCGTTACCGCCCGTTTCTCCCAGGCGCTTTCCTTTGCTGTGGAATATCTGGTAGTGCTGTTCTTTATGTTCTGCATAAGAATGGTAATAGACAACTCCTTTGAGCTGGCTTCAAAGGAGCGCATAAAGCAGTTCGGTCTGCTCAAAGCCGTGGGTGCTTCCAAAAAGCAGGTGTTCTCCCTTGTAATGTGGGAGGCTTTTTATCTGGCAGTCCCCGGCGTTATCCTTGGTATCCTTGCAGGTCTGGGCAGCTCGGCAGCTATATTCTCCGCAGTAAAGAACCTGCCCTATCTCCACGATGTTTCCCTTGATTACGATTTGGCTTCCATGCTGGAATTTGATATCAAGCCTTATGTTTATATCTCCTCGGCTATTATCGGCTTCCTGTGGGTGTTCGTTTCGGCAATATCCACCGGTATGCGCTCCATCAAGGCTTCCCCTGTAGATGCAATGAGAGCCGCTGCCAAGAAGGAGAAGATAAAGCCTTCACGCCACGGCTCGGGAATCGAGCAGGGTCACGGCTTTATCGGCGCATACTCCGCACTCAGCGCAAAGCGCAACAAAAAGCGCTATATCATCACGCTGGTATCAATGGTAATGAGTATCGTGCTTTTCACTGTGTTCTCCTACGGAATTGAGATCGCAACGGGCAATCTGCAGAATGAGTTCGATGTTAAGCGTATGCCCTATGACTACACCGCAAACCTCAGCGTTACCGACCCTCAGACCGTTTATGAAAGAGCGGAGCTGATGAAGCAGTCGGGATATTTCTCCGATGTTCAGTATGACACTCACCTGTCGCTGTTCGGCATGACATCTTCCGCAGGCGTTGACGACGGAACGGAGCTTTCAAAGAGCGAGACTGTTTTCATCGACATTCACCCCGTAAACCGTGAGACATATGAGAAATACATTCAGTCCGATGTAAGCTACGACGACCTTTCAAACGGTCAGCTCATGCTTTGCAGCGGAATGTACTCCACCGCAGGAAAGCTGCTTTATACCGTTTACAGCAGTGCCCCCGAAAGCATTTCCGCCGCTCCCTTTGTGGATTACAAAGTAGATCTCCTTGACGAGCGCAGCTTTGATACGGCAGGCATCTACACCACCGACAACAGGGTATATCGCTCTACAGACGGCCGTATTTCCGCTGTTATGGCAGAGGAAAGCTACAATGAGCTTTTCGCTCAGTGCGGCGCAGACTCCGGCACATCGTCAATGGCCGTTTCCGACGGCAGCGAGATAATAGTTTACAGCAGAACTATCTCGGCAAATGCAGCAGTCGGCATGGAAGAGCAGGCAGAGGTTTATATGAACAACCACTTCTACAATTCCTACAGCAACAACCTTTCCGATATGAACCTATCCTACGCACTGCTCAGCATGATAAAAACAGCAGGCTATGCGGTGATAGTGCTTATCGCCCTCATTGCCCTTATCAACGTGGTGAATATCATCTCCTCCAACGTTACGGGCAGAACTTCCGAGCTTGCAATGCTCCGTGCCTGCGGAATGTCCAAAAAGCAGCTGAACAGGCTTATGCTCACCGAAAGCCTTTTCTATGCGGTAATGGCAGGCATCGCCTCGCTTCTGATTACCGAGCTTGCGATTTTGGTGATACAGATACCCTTTATGACCCATTTCCACGACCTGGATATGGACGATCTGGGCTTTGCATTCTCCTATCTTGCCCCCATAAAGTACATCGTTATCGCAACGGCTGTGTCCTATCTGGCGGCAGCTGTATCCTCCGTTATCCCAGGCTCGCACATAGCAAAGGCACCTATCGTTGAAAGCATTGAAAGCGCAGAAATATAAGGAGCGGCAATGAACGAATTTGATAACATTTATCACACCGATGAATACCGCCGCTTCATGGTACAAAAAGAGGAAAACATATCCGACCTGTGCCGTGAAGAGCGGACTATAAGGCTTGACATGGGCTACAGCCTGTGGGTGGGAGAATTTGCCCACCGCAGCGGCAGCGATTGTTCATACAGATGCAGGCTGTTTTCCCCCGAGGGCAAAATGATCTATGGCTACACATTTTATTACAGCAGCTTTCATGAGACTGCGGTACAGGTGTTATCCGCTCCCGAGGGACTGTACTTTTTCTATACCGAGGGGCTTTACGGCTACAGCGTGCTGCGGCTTTCCGATATGGAACAAATGCACTATGTCCCCCGTGGCAATTCGGGTGAGTCATTTATCATCACCGACCTGCACTATTGCAGCGAAAACCGAATTGCGGCAGCAGGCGGCTGCTTCTGGGCATATCCGTATGATGTGGCACTTATCGACCTATCAGAGCCCATGAAAGAGCCTGAGAAGATGACCACGCTCTTCCCTATAGTAAATCCCGAGCATGATTATGACAGGTTTGAGGATATCGACTTTGTTCGCTGGGAAAAGGGCGGCAGGCTCATTGTCCGCACCGATACGGGCGAAGAATTTGCCTTTAATACTAACGACCTGAGAAAATTTATGGATTAAAATAGGATTAAAATACTAAAAAATCATTGCTATTTTGTGTAACTTATGATATCATAATAATTGTTAAGAAAAACAAACGCCCCGTTATTATCTGACGGAGCATCATGACGAAAGGATTATGTTTTATGTGGACAGTTTCAATGCTTAAAGAGAACGCAAAAGCGGCACTGAAAAACTTTTACTGGCCTGCTTTTCTCGTTTCTCTCATCTTTATCCTGCTGACAGGCACAGGTTCAAGCAGCTCGGGAGGCGGCTCCTCAGACGAGTTCATAAACGAGTATTACAATAACTACAGCAATTCCTCCGACAGCAGCTACGACTATGGCGATTACAGCAGCGACGATGATTATGATTACAGCTACGACTACGATGATGATGATATCGACAGCTCATTCTCTCAGGACGATTATGAGCAGATATTCAACGATATGTTCTCGGGCTTCGGCGATATGCTGGGCGATACCAGTGTCTCGGCAATAATATCTGTAGCTATCGCAGTGGTAATCATTGTAATGATAGTTACGCTGGCTTACAACATCTTCTTTGCAAATCCCCTTACAGTCGGCTACAACAATTTCTTCCTCAACGCACGCACGGGAAATGCTGGCGTGGGCGAGCTCTTCTCCCAGTTTAAGCATGGTCATTACATGGCAACCGTAAAGAATATGTTCTTCCTCAAGCTTAGACTTTTCCTCTGGTCGCTGCTGGTTCTTATCCCTATCGGCATCGGAGTTCTGATTTTTGCAAAATCCGACAGCAGAGATATAATGGGATCGCTTGTTCTTTCAATTCTTATAGTTATTCCCCTGTATTTTGTAGCACTTATCCCTCAGATAATAAAGAAGTACGAGTACTTTCTTGTTCCCTACATAACCGCAGAAAACCCCAACATCACCCCCAACCGTGCCCTTGAGATAAGCTCTCAGACAATGAAGGGCGAGAAAATGCACTGCTTCGGTCTCCAGATGTCCTTTATCGGCTGGCTTATCCTCGGCGGACTGGCAGGAAGCATATTTACTGCGTTCCTCGGCGTTCTGCTTGGCAGCGCTGCCACCGCAGCGGGAATGGCTCTCATTTACCCCTATCTTTACGCAACACTTGCAGAGTTCTACTGCTGCATGAAGGAAAAAGCTATTGCAACAGGCATTTCTTCCAGAGATGAGCTTGACGGACTGTACGGCCGTGCCGCAAACGCACAGCCTTTCGGTCAGCCCATGGGCTACTCCGATCATCAGGGCTACGAGCCATATCAACCCACTGCTCCCTCTCAGCCTGCTGACAACGGACTTTTCGGTGAGTCAAAAAGAGACGATAATGATGACAACTACAACGGACCTGAGATAAAGTAACACCTGAATAAGATACAATGGCTGCTGCGGTAATGCGGCAGCTTTTGTTTTTTCAGTAACACGCATTTTTTATTGGAGGCTATTTGATGATAAAAGATATTATTATGAGCCACGAAGCCGCTATGTGGGAAGCTGCAAGACGCTGTGACAGCTCCGCTTTTCTTGAGGTCGTAAGCTAATCTGCGGTCATGGTATGCGGCGGATCCAAATGCACCGGTGCTGACTACGCCCGCATCATAAGCGAATTTGACTGCAAGTCCTACAAAATATCCGATTTTGAGGTCATCGCTCAAAGCAATGATATTGTTCAAGTTCACTACATCATTGAAACAGTGGCTGAAAAGCCTGAAAATCAGGATCCTGCAGGCAGGTTCCACATCACCTCCACATGGAAAAAGGGGGACAAATGGAAGCTTATTTTCAACATGGATTCAAGGATATATGAATAAATGCAAAAAAACGCACGGTTGAAGTTAAAAGTTCAACCGTGCGTTTTTTTATCAATATCTTTTGCCTTTGAGCTTACAATATTCCTCGAACACTTTCAGGCAATCTTCCCTCTGCTCACATTCCAGCGGGATAATTTCCATGCCGTTTTTCAGTGCGGTGTAGAAATCCTCGTCCCTGAAGCCTATTTCTGCGGTGTCGTGAGCGGTGCAGCCGTAAACTATGCGGCTGATATTTGCCCACATTGCTGCGCTCAGGCACATGGGGCAGGGGTAAGCGGTGGTATAAAGCGTACAACCGCTCAGGTCGTGGCTGCCGATATTTTTGCAGGCATCTCTTATTGCCGCAACCTCGCCGTGCATTGTTGGGTCATGGTCGGCAAGCACTCGGTTGTGACCTTTTCCGATCATCTCGCCGTCCCTTACGATAACGGCACCGAACGGACCGCCCTCGCCGTTTCTGATACCCTTGTAAGCCTCATCGGCTGCTATATCCATATACATCATTTATGCAGTTTCTTCTCCTCTGCGTTTATCATGCCCATAAGCTCGCTTATTGCCTGATCTGTATTTCTGCGCTTTTGAGGTGCTGCGGGCTGAGGTGCTGCGGGCTGAGGTGCCTTGACCTCCTTAACAGCTTCCCTGACGGGCTGTTTTACTTCCGGAATTACAGTGTGCTGTGCTTCATTGTGTGAAACCGCTTCCTGAACGGGAGCTGTCGGTGCAGCTTCAACAGCTGCAGGAGCTTCCTTAGATATATTCTCACTTGCTGTCTCGGGCTTCTTATCCTTATGAAGCTCGTGACCAATAGTGAAAAATCCTGCAGACTTTCTGTCGTTTACCTGCTCTTCCTCGTCCTCAACTATCTCCTGGCGCTTTATTCTGCCGCCGTAAAGCTGGTCATCAGCCTTATCGGAAAGGTAGGAATAGAAGCTGTCGGTATTGGGTGTCTTGGGCTTGGGGATAACGTGCTTGGGCTTTTCCTTTTTCTTCTCTGCCTCGGGCTTTTCAAAGGTGAAGATAGGACCGTCCTTATCTATCTCGGCAGCCTTGCCGCTGTCATCAACGGTGAGAACGCCTGCCGCCTCATCTGCCTTCTTGGCAATGGGTCTGAGCTTCGGCTCTTCATCGGCGGGGATATCGTCGCTGAACATATCCTCAAATCTGTTGTCGGAATCCTTCATTATCTCGTCCAGATCGTCCAGAGAGGAAGCGTCCTCTTCCTTGCGCTTTACGTTGATTATCCTTATCACCTGGAACACTATTATAATAAAGCTGGGGATAATGATTATCAGCATTATTCCGAAAGTAGAAGTTACAAAGCCCAGCATTGAGCCAAGGCCTGCGCTCTGGTAGATAGCCTTTGCAATAACATTATCCCCGGGTATCTTGAACGTATCCGCAGCGGGAGCTGTGTCAAACTTTACCACGTAGGAAAGCTGACCGTTCTCGTTCACTATCTGCACAACTCTGGTAAGCACCGTGGTCTCATCGACCTTGCAAAGCACCACGCTGCCCTCCTTGATATTGTCTATCTCGGAAGCCTTTGCGATTATCGCCGTGCCTGCGGGGATATCGGTCTCCATATTCACCGCCATTGTGCGGTAGAAGGTGTATCCGAAGAACTTGGGTGTGGCGCCTGTTTTGCTGAACGCAAAATAAACCACCAGCATAAAGATTATAAGCACGATAAGAACTGTTATCACTATACCCTCAATAATATTGACGGGTGAGCGCTTTTTATCAGCAGAAAATTTTTTAGCCATAATTACCTCCGAAAGCTATAATTTTTTGTCTCTTCATAATTCGATACCTTTTATCATTATAGCATATCTGTCGGCAAATTTCAAACATTTTTTCATTATTTTTGTAATTGATCTGAAAACAGGAAAATGCGCCCCTAAGGGGGCACAGTACCGATAAAATATGCTTATCGGTATTACCCTATCGGAGCGCATTTCCTTGCATTGTTATTTTCAGGGATGGAGATAGCTTTTAGTCCTCTTCGTTATCCTGGAGAGCGTCGTATCCGACTTCACCGGTTCTTACACGAACAACGTCCTCAACATTGTAAACGAAGATCTTACCGTCACCGATGTGGCCGGAGTAAAGTGCCTTTCTTGCGGCTGTGATAACTGTTTCAACAGGAACCTTGCAAACCACAACATCGACCTTTACCTTAGGAAGCAGTGAGGGTTCAACAGGAGTACCTCTGTAGTACTCGGCAGCACCTCTCTGAGTACCGCAGCCAAGTACCTGTGTAACTGTGATACCTGTTACGCCGATATCTGCAAGAGATCTCTTGAGAGTCTCGAACTTGTTCTGCTTGCACACAATGGAGATCTGAGTGTATTTGAGTCCGCCTTCGGGAATTGCTGCATCAGAAGCCTTGGAAGGCTTGTAGGTCTCAACGGGAACAGCTGCATTTACGGGAACAGGCTCGCCTGCTTCAGCATATGCCTCTGTATCAACTGCCATAACAAATCCGGAGTAAGAGCTTTCGATACCGTGCTCTTCGATATCCAGACCAACAACCTCTTCGTGAGCGGAAACTCTCAGACCGATAGTTGCCTTGATGATAAGGAATGTAATTGTGATAGTGATAGCTGCCCAAGCGCCTACTGTAAGAACGCCGAGAGCCTGACGGCCGAGAAGCTGGAAGCCGCCGCCGTAGAAAAGACCGTTAAGTGCTGTGAACTCATCTGCACTTGCATTTACGGGGATAGAATAGCCGGGAGCCTTAGATGTTGCGAAAAGACCAACTGCAAGAGTTCCCCAGATACCGTTAAGGCAGTGTACTGCGACCGCACCAACGGGGTCATCAATGTGGAGCTTGTAATCAAGGAACCATACACCGAAGGGGACCAGAAGTCCTGAAACGATGCCGACCATGATAGCGCCGAAGCAATCCATAACATCGCAGCCTGCGGTGATACCAACAAGACCTGCAAGGGAAGCGTTAAGGCACATTGAAACATCGGGCTTGCCGTACTTGAGCCATGTGAAGATCATGCAGACAACTGTTGCAACTGCGGGAGCAACTGTTGTGGTAAGGAATATAGATCCGAGCTGAGGGCCGCTTGTTGCAGCAGCACCGTTGAAGCCGTACCAACCGAACCAAAGAATGAAGCAGCCGAGAGCACCGATCGTCAGAGAGTGACCGGGGATAGCCTTTACCTTTACGATCTTGCCGTCCTTGTCCTTAACGAACTTGCCGATACGGGGACCAAGGAGCTTTGCGCCGATGAGAGCGGAGATACCGCCGACCATGTGGATAGCGCAGGAACCTGCAAAATCGTGGAAGCCCATCTGAGCCAGCCAGCCGCCGCCCCAGATCCAGTGAGCCTCAATGGGATAGATAAGAGCGGAGATAACGCCCGAGTAGATGCAGTAAGAAAGGAACTTTGTTCTTTCTGCCATAGCTCCCGAAACGATGGTAGCTGCTGTTGCGCAGAACACAAGGTTGAATACGAAGCCTGAGAAGTTGAAGTTATCATATGCTGTGAAAAGATCAAAACCTGGCTTGCCGATAAATCCTGCAACGTCCTCACCGAGAAGGAATCCGAAACCGATAAGAATGAACATTACTGTACCGATACAGAAGTCCATCAGGTTTTTCATGATGATGTTGCCGGCGTTCTTTGCTCTTGTAAAGCCCGTCTCAACCATTGCGAAGCCTGCCTGCATAAAGAACACCAGTGCAGCTCCTATGAGGAACCATATACCGAAGGCCTCGGCATTGACTGCCTCACTTATTGTTGATAAGATATTTGCTTCAGTCATTTTTAATCACCCTCCATTAAAACACACAACGGCACCGTAAAAATGAGTATTCCCTGACAGATACACATTTTTTCAGCGCCGTTGCTGTTTTTTCTTTATGTCTGTATTATACTCCTTAATTCCGCCCATGTCAAGGGGTTTTTGAAAATTTATGCAATTAAATATATTTTAACTTGCATTTTAAGGCTATATTATCCGTTTTATACAGTTGCTTCCACAAAATTATGACATTTTATTATATTTATCATTCATTTTTGTGTATAACCTATTTGCATATGGGCATAAAAAAAAGCACCGCAGTGATGCGATGCCCTCATATTCATATAAGATGTGTGTTGACTCAGATGAGCCGTGCGTCCTTGTGTACGCCTGTGATGGAAAATACCACCCATTCCGCAATATTTGTGGCATGGTCAGCGATACGCTCCATATATTTTGCTATCATAAGCAGGTCAAGGGCGCTGTTTGCCTTGCTGCTGTCCTTGACTATCATATCGGTAAGCTCGGTCTTTACACGCAGGAAAAGATCATCTACTATGTCGTCGGACTCGATAACGCTCTTTGCAAGGGCTTCATCGTTATACACATATGCGTTTATTGCCCCTGTGAGCATCTTGACAGCTTCATCAGCCATTTTGGGTATATCCGCCAGGTCAGGCTTGTCGGGGCCTTCGTCCAGAAACAAAGCTATCTCGGAGATATCCACCGCATGGTCGCCTATGCGCTCCATATCGGTTATCATTTTAAGCGCTGCGGAAACACGTCTCAGGTCGGAAGCCACAGGCTGCTGCTGGAGGATTATTCTCAGGCAGCGGCTCTCTATCTGCTTTTCCATCTCGTCAATGTTGCAGTCAGCCTCTATCGCCTTTTTGTTAAGCTCATCATCACGGCGCACCAGTCCGTTGACAGCGGCAGTTATGGCGTTTTCAACCATTCCGCCCATGCGCACCATTTCAAGATTAAGCTCCTTGAGCTGTTCGTCAAATTGCCTTCTCAATGCCATCTTCCTTTCATTAACCGAATCTGCCTGTGATGTAGTCCTCTGTTCTCTTGTCTGTAGGCATGGAGAACAGCTTTTCGGTCTCACCGAATTCCACTATCTCGCCGTGAAGGAAAAATGCAGTCTTGTCGGAAATACGGGTGGCCTGCTGCATATTATGTGTAACTATTACGATGGTATAATCTTTTTTCAGGTCAAAGCAAAGCTCCTCTATCTTCATGGTGGAGATAGGGTCTAGGGCAGATGTAGGTTCGTCCATGAGTATTACCTCAGGCTTTACTGCCAGCGCTCTTGCAATACAAAGTCTCTGCTGCTGACCGCCTGACATTCCAAGGGCGGACTTTTTCAGTCTGTCCTTTACCTCGTCCCAGATAGATGCCTGCCTGAGGCTCTTTTCGATTATCTCATCAAGGTCAGCCTTTCTGCGGATACCGTGGGTGCGGGGGCCGTAAGCGATATTGTCATAAATGCTCATAGGGAAAGGATTGGGCTTCTGGAAAACCATGCCCACACGTCTTCTCAGCTCTGTTATCTCAATGTCCTTGTATATGTTCTGACCGTCAAGGAGAAATTCTCCCGTGATCTTGCAGCCCTCAACAAGGTCGTTCATACGGTTGATGGATTTGAGCAGTGTGGATTTGCCGCAGCCTGAGGGGCCAATGAATGCCGTTACTTCGTTGGGTGCGATGTTAAGGCTCACATTTTTCAGGGCGTGGAAATCCCCGTAATAAAGGTCACAGCCCGATATGCTGAGTTTATAGTCGGAAGGCTTTACAATATTTTCATTATCCATAAAATAGCTCCTAATAATTTTATCATGCTCCCTGACGGGCGGCAAATCTTCGTGCGATCATCTCTGCAATGGTGTTAAGGAGAAGAACTGTAACCAGCAGGATAACAGCCGTTGCGGAAGCCTCACCCATGTGAAGTCCCTCTCTTGAAAGGGAGTACATATGAATGGACATGGTTCTTGCGGAGTCGAAAACGGATTCGGGTATCTTTGCCACAGTACCTGCAGTGTAGATAAGGGCAGCTGTTTCACCCACGATACGGCCTATGGAAAGGATTATTCCCGAAAGGATACCGCTTGCAGCGGAGGGGAGAACTATTACGAACACAGTTCTCAGCTTGCCTGCTCCAAGACCGAAGCTTCCCTCACGGTAGCTGTCATCAACGGCGAGGAGAGCCTCCTCGGTGGAGCGGATTATGGTGGGAAGCACCATTATAGCCAGCGTAAATGATCCTGCCAGAATGGAATATCCCCACTTGATAGCTGTTACGAAGAAGAGCATTCCGAAAAGTCCATAGATGATAGAGGGAATGCCCGAAAGCGTCTCGGTGGCAAGTCTGATGATCTTTACCAGCTTGTTGCCCCTCTTTGCATATTCGCAGAGGTATATTGCGCAGAACACGCCCAGAGGCACTGCGATAAGCAGCGTGATAGCTACCATTTCAACGGTGGTGATGATAGAGGGCAGCATTGATACGTTTTCCGTGGTATAGTTCAGAGCGAAAAGGCTGGGTTTAAGGTAAGGTATTCCCTTTACGCACACATATCCTACCAGCGCAATGAACAGGAATATCGTAACTGCGCAGGCAAGTGTTACAAGTATCATCATTATCAGCGAAAAGGGGTGGGTCTTGTATGTTCTCAGCTTTTCCCTGAGCTTTGTTTTAAAAAGTTCGGCTTTTTCTGCCTTTGTCATAATGAGCCTCCTCAGTTCTTCTGCTTATTGAGCAGTGAGAAGCAGATATTGAGAATGAGTATGAATACGAACAGCACAACGCCTGTTCCGATAAGTGCGTCATAGTGAAGATCTGCTGCATAGCCCATTTCGGTAACGATGTTTGCTGTAAGGGTCCTTACACCCTTGAGTATTCCCTTGGGCATTCTTGCCTGGTTGCCCGCAACCATGATAACTGCCATGGTCTCGCCGATAGCACGTCCTATGCCGAGAATAACCGAGGACATTATGCCCGATCTTGCGGCAGGAAAAATAACCGTTGCAACGGCTCTTTCGTGAGTTGCTCCCAGAGCAAGCGCACCCTCATAATAGCTGGATGGCACTGCGTTCATGCTGCTCTCGGAAAGTCCCACAACGGTGGGAAGTATCATTATACCCAGCAGCACGGAGGCTGTGAGAATGCTGTTTCCGTCTCCGCCGATATGCTGCCTTACCAGGGGAACGATAACGATCATTCCGAAGAAGCCGTAAACGATGGAGGGAATGCCTGCCAGCAGGTTAATCATGGGCTTGAACACGCCGTACAGCTTCTTTGGGCAGAAGCGTGACATGAATATTGCTGTGAGAAGTCCTATGGGCACGCCCACCAGAACCGCTCCTGCGGTGATGTAGATACTGCCCAGTATCATGGGAAGTATGCCATAGCTTGCAAGCGTGTCGTTGGGCTTCCACTTTTCGCCCAGCAGGAAGTCAAAAACGCCTATTTTTGAAATAGCGGGAACGCCGTTTACGAAAATAAACAGACAGATAAGTACAACTGCAAGTATGGAAACACACGCCGCAAGTAAAAATACGACGTGCATTACAATCTCAAGTATTTTATGTGATGATCTTGTTTTAGTTTCCATGCTCTTCTCTGCGGCAGTTGTCATTGCCGCCTCACTCACTGAACGTCTCCCCAGGAAGTGATCTCGCCTGTGAAGATACCCTTGATCTGATCCATAGTAATGTTATCAAGGCCGTTCTGGTTGTTTACGATGATTGCGATACCGTCCATTGCGATAGCGGTAGGAGTAAGACCTGCTTCAAGCTCGCTGTCCTTAAGGTCACGGGAAGCCATTCCGATATCGCAGGTGCCCTCGATAGCTGCCTTCATACCGGAGGTGGAGTCGGACTGCTGAACTTCGATGGTAACATCGGGGTTAAGTGCCTTGTATGCTTCTGCAAGCTTTTCCATAACAGGTGTTACGGAGGAGGAGCCTGCTACAACGATCTTTCCGGAAGCGCCGCTTGCGGTGTAGCTCTTGGTATCGTCGGAAGGAATGTACTTGTTTTCCTCAATTACCTTCTGACCCTCGGTGCTCATGATGAAGTCGATGAAATCCCGGGACTGTGCGCTGAGGCCTTCCTTGACTGCAATGTTGAAAGGTCTTGCTACGGAGTAGGTGCCTGCCTTGATGTTTTCAACGGAAGCCTCTGTGCCGTCAACGCTGAGAGTCTTTACGGTGTTGTTGAGGGAGCCGAGGGAGATGTATCCGATAGCGGACTCATTGCCTGCGACCTGTGTCATAACAACATCGGTGCTGTTTGCGATGATAGCGTCTTCTGTGGTGCGGTCAGCCTTGTTGCCGTCAGCGTCCTTTTCCTCAACGCCTGTAAGCTCAACGAAAGCGCCTCTTGTGCCGGAGCCGTCCTCACGGGAAACAACGGTGATGTCTGTGGTGAGCTTTGCTGCAGCAGCTGTTTCTGCATTTGCTGCGGAATCGGCAGCAGCAGAGGTTGCTGCAGCAGAACCGCTGTCAGTGCTTCCGCAGGCAGTTGAAGATACAGCCATGGTCATAGCCGCTGCAATATATGCGATCGTTTTTACAATAGAAGTTTTCATAATTTTCTTTCCTTTCGGGCAGCTCTTGCTGCCTATGTTATTTGTCCTTTCAGGTACAGTTATTATGATACTACCCTATTGTAAAATCCAAAACCACAGAAAAGTGAAAACAGGGTGATTTGTATTTCACTTTGATTTTACAAATATAAACAAGTCTGAACAGAAATAAAAAAATACCTGTCACCGCAATGATAACAGGTATTTTGGTATGATGTTATTCCTTTACATATTTCATTATGTCGTCGTAAATGGCTCTGTAGCCCTCTTCCTTGATGTGCATTCCCTCAATGGTATATTCGGCTTTCAGCCTGCCCCGGTCATCTTTAAGGTTGGCGCTGATGTCGATATACCGCTGTCCGTGCCTTTCGGCAAGCTTTTTCACCTCGGCATTGGCAGCAGCTATCTTTTCATTGGTGCGTATTTTCAGGCACTCTTTCATTTCGGGAGCGGCAGCCTCGTAATTTACGGGATAATATGCCATGAGGTATATCTTCACATCGGGGACTTTTTCTATCTCGTCAAGTATCTTGCTGTAGTTGTCAATGACCTGACTTATGGGGATAGATGACCGGCTAAGGTCATTTGTGCCGATATTGATGAATACCTTTGAGGGCATAAGGTCAACAGCACACACATCTATCACTTTGAGCAGCTCGTCGGTGATAAATCCGCCAACGGCTCTGTTGTAGATAACCGTGCTGTCGTGATGCTCCTCCAGCAGCTTGTTTATGGGGAACATCTCCATAAGCGAAGAGCCTGTGAAAACTACCTGTCCTTTAAGGGCGGTCTTGTTAAGCTCTCTGTAGCGTTCTACCTTCATTTCCTTGTCTGTCATAATGATTATCCTTTCGGCTGATTTTACTGATATGGTTATCGGTCGGAAGCATTATTGCCGCTCCCTGCCGATGCCATCATTATACAATTCCGCAATGAACCTTACAAGCAAAACAGCTTACCCGTTTGTGAACAGTATCAGAACAGATCAAGCATACTGTCAAGATAGATCTTTTCTCTCACCCGCAGCTGATACTCGGGCTTTGTCATATAATAAAGCAGAAATTCCAGTATCAGTGCACTGCCCAGTCCCCTGCCCTCTATCTTGAAGTTGGAAAAGCCCATTGGCAGATAGATGTTCAGGATATCGTCCGTGCCGATAAATGCAGGGTTTTCCATTGCCTTTGAAAACAGATATCCGTCGGCGGAATTCGGAGCGGTGCAGATGTGGTCGGGGCAGCTTTCCCCAAGGTTCTTGCGGCACACGTTCTCGTAGCAGACTTTTCTGTCCCTGCAGCCGATATAGCAGCACTCGTTGCACAGAAATTCCGTCTTGCCCTTCTGTTCCCGTGTCATGGCACTTAGCCTGTCAAACGCCTTGTTTAAGCGAAAATCGGGCACAACATACATAAAATCATCACGCTTGGTCTCATCTTCAAACCGTGAAAAATCCGTCAGCACCTTTGTGGTGGAGGATACAAAATAAAAGCTCGGGTAATGCTTTTTAAGATATTCCATCAGCATATCCGAGCAGATGATAACTCCGCTTGCAGGCTCGCTTTCGGAAAACAACTCGCACAGAGCGTTGCATTTTCTGTCCGCAAGATGCTCTTCCCTAAGAAGCGAATTGCTGAACGTGAGCCGTGGGGAGATATGATATTCCCTCATCAGCGCCAGCACATCACGGGGGTCATGGTCGCCGAACCCCACACGTCCGCCGCCCCAGATACAGTCCGAGGGAGCGCCGTATATGGAGCCGATGTCGCACCAATCATAGAAATACTCACTATGCTCACGATACAGCGGCAGAAATGCGCTGTACAGCTCATAAAACTCAAACAGCCCCGGAAGGTGGTAATGTGCTGTGTTTTTTTCGGTGTTCATATTTTCACCTCTGTGATGTGGTTGGGTATCCTCTGTCTCACTCAAATTAACGCTGTCGTGCAGCTGAGATAGTTAAAATTCTTTTGTTTTGTGCCTTGGTAACGCTTATCTGCTTGATAAATGGGAATTTGTGTGTGGCAAGTATACCTTACCACACATCAAAATTTTACTTTTTTGCAATTATTAAATAACGATGGATAGTTCCTTCAACACATCCCTTGTCATCAATCTTTTTTTGCATTTCTAACAACTGTTCTAAGCATCTATCAACCGAAAACTTTGGAAATTCCCATTCGATAATATGTGCAAACCACACAAATGCACCCACATCGAAAAATTTAATTGGACGATAGGTCTCATCTTCTTCAACAATTTGAAATCCAACATTTTCAAATACTTTTTTCTGTTCTCTTAGATTTAAATGTGAAAATGGGTTCTCTGTATTAGAAAGTACCATTTCAACTAAATCTCTATCATTATCTTCACCAACCTGCTGTGTAATAAATAATCCGCCCTTTTTCAACAAACGGTATATCTCTTTTGCATTAAAACTCCCATGTCTATTTATAATCAAGTCAAAGCTTTCATTTTGAAATGGAATACTTGCAGGATTATCACATACTTTAAAATCTATACCGAGTGGTAATAAAGTTTCCTTACATAACTCTACATTTGGTTGATAGCCTTCTGTGGCCGATGTTTTATCATATGGATGATTTAAAGATAATAAGAATTCTCCACCACCGGTATCATAGTCTAAGATGTGCATATCGCTATTTATATACCGTTCTATAAGCTGTTTATAATCCCATGGTAAATCCATTTGTTCACATCTTCCACGTATATGTGAAAAATCCCATCCGTGAATATGTGCTTCATTTTCTTCATTCTTCCATATTTCTTTTAATTCTGTTTTATTCATTTTTAACTGCTTCCTTCCTAAATTTATCTTTTATATAGGTTCGGTGCAGTTCCTGACAACATAAATTTAAACTTCTGTATTAACCTCGATACAATCTGCTGTCAGTTTTAAAACTGCACCGAGTATTTAATTCGTTTTCTCATCTCTAACCTCCGTCAAATTTTGATTTATCGGGCGGATTATCCGCCCTTATAAACCCATTATACCATACCCGCAGCAATATTACAAGGACTTTTGAAATGACATTTACGGCTATAAAAAACAGCACCCATTATGAGTGCTGTGAGAAGAATATACCCGTTGAACCGCAAATTAACATTTATACAAAAATCAAGGTTTCAGGGTGAGAAAATTCTAATTTGATATTTTTGTTAGGATTTATCAACAGCGTTAAAGTTCCTTGCTCCTTTGCCCCTGTTTGTGTTGTCATAGTCAAAGAACGATATGGTTTAAAGCCGCATTTTGCCTGAACCCGTTTAGAGCGTTCATTAAAGCTATAATAACCGCAAAGCAGAAAATCATGATCCAATTCATTGAACAAATAATCTATAACTGCATTCACAGCTTCGGGCATAAGACCTTTTCCCCAATAGTCTTTACTTAAAACATAGCCTAATTCTCTGCCATAGTAATCTTTAAATTCTGTTAAAGCATCTTCCAAACCATATTTTTCTACGCCAACAGTACCGATCACTTTATTATTTTTCTTCAGGCAAATTGCAAATACCTTATCATTATTGATAAATGAATTCAGTATTTTTTGAGATTCATCAATACTTTCATGATGTTTCCAGCCTGCCATCTCACCAACGCCTTCGACGGACGCATATTCATAAAAGTCGCCCAAATCTGCTTGTGTGAATGGTCTGAGAATGAGCCTTTCTGTTTCAATTATTTTTCCGTTTATTCTAAAATCAGCATTCATATTCTCACCTCTTGCAATAATGTGCCCCGACTTATTTCATACATTATACCATATCCGCAGCAATATTACAAGGACTTTTGAAATGACATTTACGGCTATAAAAAAACAGCACCCGTTATGAGTGCTGTGAAAGCGATTTGCGGTGACACACCGATAATCCGAAAACTGACATTCTCTCAAACTACCGTTACCGAGCCGCAAATGAAAAATTCATGTCTGAATGAACGTAGCTTACCCGTTTTCCTCATGGATAAGCAGCTTTTTATATGTTGAGTCAATGCCGATAGCACCGAGCGGGGCGGTTATGAGTATGGCAAGCACCGCAACGGAAAGCACTATCTTGCCGCAGGGAAGCCCCATTGCCAGCGGAACGGAGCCTATAGCCGCCTGAACGGTCGCCTTGGGCAGATATGCGATGATGCAGAAAAGCCGCTCCTTAAAGCTGAGGGGCGTTTTTACCAGGCAAAGCGAAACGCCTATGCCACGGAAGATGAGCGCCGCAAATATCATCGCCACCGCTGCAATGCCCGCTTCAAGGGTGTAGCGGATATCCACAGCTGCGCCTACCAGCACAAAGAGTATGACCTCCGCCGCAAGCCACAGCTTTCCGAACTTCTCCGAAAGCCTTGCCGTCACCTGCGGAACGCAGCGTATCCTTATAACGCACGCCATGCTTACCACAGCCAGCAGTCCCGAAACGGAAACTATGCCCTTGAGCCATGTCTCCACCGCCATCAGCAGGAATGACACGCCCAGAACTATTATCACCTTGACGCTGTTTCTTACGCAGTGCCTGTGGGCATATGATGTCTCAAAAAATACGCTCAACACAAAGCCTGCGGCAGCTCCCAGAGCTATGCCCAGAACTATTGATACGGGGATATTCACAAAGCCCATGACATTTGCATGGCCGCCCTGTGCCATTCCCGAAAATGTGGAAAAAAGCACTATTACAAAGATATCATCGCAGGAAGCTCCTGCAAGAATAAGCTGAGGTATGCTTTTTTTCGTGCCGTATTTTTCGTCCATGAGCCACACCATTCTGGGCACCACTACCGCAGGCGATACCGCAGCCAGCACCGCTCCCATGACTGCCGCCTCGATGCGTGTTACCCCCAGCAGAGAGGGCGCCAGCAGGAAAAACGCCAGTATCTCGCAGCTTGCGGGAACACATGACATCATTATCGCAGGTCTGCCCACCTTTTTCAGGTCGGACAGATCAAGCGACAGCCCCGCTTTGAGCAGGATAATGATAAGCGCCATCTGCCGCAGGTCCGAGGATACCGAAAGTATCGACGGGTCAAGCAGGTCAAGCACATACGGCCCCAGCACAATTCCCGTTATAAGCATACCGATCATCCCGGGCAGCTTCAGCCGCTTGCACACAGCCGCCATAAGCAGCCCCGCAAGGAAAATAAAAGCCAGTGATGTTAACATATTACTCCTCCTTAAAAACAAAAAAGCCGACAGCTTCTGCGTAATATCGCAGAAGTCATCAGCTAATAAGCGGTTTTGGTTTCCCAAGGGAGCACTTCATTCCCTTTGTTAAGTTGTATCTTGATTATACACCCTTTTTGCGGATATGTCAAGGAAAAATTTTATCCGTTAAGTGCCTCGGAAAGAGTTCTCCAGCCAAGCATAGCGCACTTTACTCTTGCGGGCATATGGGAAATGTCCCTGAGAGCGGAGGCTTCTTCAAGGCTTTCTATCTCCACTTCCGTTGCCTCGCCCCTTATCATTCTCATGAAGATGTCGCTCTTTTTGAGGGCATCTTCCTTCTTACATCCTATTACCATTCCAAGCATGATATCAGCAGATGCCTGAGAAATGGCGCAGCCGTCGCCCACAAATGCGCCATCGGTGATGATGTCGCCGTCGGTTTTCAGCTTAAGCTGTATCTCATCGCCGCAGCTGGGGTTTACTCCGTCAAGCACAATGTCCGCATCCGGAATGTCATGCTTGAAGTCGGGGTGCATATTGTGTTCGGTCAGTATCTCATTATAAAAGCTTCTGTTTTCCATATCCCATACGCTCCCTGACAGTCGAAAGACTGTTTATAAATTTATCTGCATCATCAAAGGTGTTGTAGAATGCAAAGCTTGCACGGACTGTTGAACGGCAGCCAAGGAAGCTGAGCAGCGGCTGTGCGCAGTGATGTCCCGCACGCACCGCAACGCCGTCGGCAGCCATTATCTCGCTTACGTCGTGAGGGTGAACATCGTCCACGGTAAAGGTGATTATCTCGCTGTGATCCTCCGCCCTGTCCGAGCCGATGATATTTATGCCCTCCATCTGCTGCATCTTCTTGAAGGTGTAAGCGGTAACGCTGCTTTCAAGCTCATGTATCTTATCAAATCCAATGCTGTTTATATAACCAATGGCAGCTTTAAGTCCTGCCGCACCAGCTGCGTTTACGGTTCCCGCCTCAAACTTGTGGGGAAGCTCCGCATAGACCGCAGATGTTCTTGTAACGGATTCTATCATCTCGCCGCCTGTAAGGAACGGAGGCATTTTATCCAGCAGCTCTTTTTTGCCGTAAAGCACGCCTATTCCCATAGGGGCATAAAGCTTGTGACCCGAGAATGCAAAGAAATCTGCTCCCAGCTCCCTTACGTTAACGGGGATATGGGGAGTGCTCTGTGCGCCGTCAACTACCATTACCGCACCCTTGCGGTGTGCTATCTCAGCAATCTCACGAATGGGATTTTCTCTGCCCAGCACGTTTGAAAGCTGGGTCATGGCAACTATTTTGGTCTTATCGGTGATGATATCCTCCACCTTGTTAAGGTCAACGCTGCCGTCCTTTTCGCACTCGATGAATTTCAGCTCCGCACCTGTCTGACGGCATACCATCTGCCAGGGAAGCAGATTGCTGTGATGCTCCATTATGGAAACAACCACCTCGTCCCCCGCATGAACTGCGGAAAGGCCGTAGCTGTACGCCACAAGATTTATGCTCTCGGTGGTGTTGCGGGTGAAGATCATCTCCTGAGAGGACTGTGCGCCGATAAAATCACGCACAGCATCCCTTGCGCTTTCGTATGCCTCGGTAGCCGCCACGCTGAGGTCATAAATGCCTCTCAGCGGATTGGCGTTGCGCTTTTCATAAAACTCCCGTTCAGCGTCAAGAACACATTTGGGGCGCTGAGTTGTGGCAGCGTTGTCTATATATATGGTGGGGTCCTGCATGAGCAGGGGGAAATCCGCCTTGTAATTCTGCACTGTTATCATTTTTTATTCCTCATCGGTATCTATTATTCCAAGGGCATTCTGTGCCTGCTCCGCAAATTCCTTATCGTCCGACAGACGGATAAGGCGCTTGAGAGCGGCATATGCCATTATGCGCTCAGCCTCTTCCCTGCCTATTCCACGGCTCCCGAAATAGAAGAGCGTGTCATCGTCCAGCTCGCCGATAGTTGCACCGTGGGAGCCTTCAACGTTCTCCTCCGAGCAGAGGATAAGGGGAACGGTCTTGTTTACCACATCGTCGCCCAGCATGATGACTGTCTCGTTCTCGCTGCCCTTTGAATCGGAAGAGCCTGTCTTGAAGTCGATAGTTCCTCTGAACACCTTTTTTGCGCTGTCCATAAGCGCACCTGCGGCATTTATCCCGCTGTGAGTGTCCTTGCCCCAGTGGTTTACGGCGATATTATAATCAATAGTCTGGGAATTTTTGCCCAGATATGCAACTTCAACATTTATGGAGCTGCTGTCGCCATCAAGCTCGGTGCGGTTATCCGAATAAATGTTGCCGTCACCTGTCATAATGGTCATTATCTGAAATTTGCCGCCCTTGGAGCAGTTTGCAAATGTCTCGTGGCGGAGCTTTTCTGTGGGATTTAAAAGCTGTACGAGCTTTACGGAAGCATTCTTTCCGATATCAAAGCTCAGCTTCACGGCGCTGTTGCTTCTGTGCAGCTCATATACCGTAATGCTGCTGTTCTCCTCTGCGGTAAAGGAGACCTCACTGTCGCCCGCTTCCGAAAAATCCAGCCTGAAAGGCTCGTGAGCTTCGCCGCTTTTTACTGTGATGCTCTGCTTTGCGGGAGCGGTCTCTTCCCACTCCACCTCAGCGTAATTTACGCCCAGCCTGTTCCATGTGTTCACAGGCAGCTTGTTTATCTGTATCTTTTCTGACATATCAAACACCCTTTATCAGCCGATGCTGCCTTTCATTTCAAGACGGATAAGATTGTTCATCTCTACCGCATATTCCAGCGGCAGCTCCTTGGAAACATTGTCCGCAAAGCCGCTTACGATAAGCGCACGGGCATCTTCCTCGGTCATTCCTCGGCTCATAAGATAGAATATGGCATCTCCGCTTATGCTGCCGATCTTTGCCTCGTGTCCCACAGCAGCGTCCTTTGTGCGGATATCCATTGCGGGGATAGTATCCGAGCGTGACTCGGAATCCAGCATCAGCGACTGGCAGGATACGGAGGACTTTGCCTTTTTGGCGCTCTTTTCCACCACAACGCTGCTGCGGAATGTGCTTATGCCGCCGCTCTTGCTGATGGAACGTGTATTCATAAAGGAGCTTGTGTTCTTTCCGATGTGTACTACCTTTGCGCCTGTGTCAAGGTTCTGACCTGCGCCTGCAAAGGTAACGCCTGTGAACTCCATTTTGGAGTTATCGCCCTTGAGAATGCTCATGGGATAAAGGCAGCCCACATGAGAACCGAATGAGCCTGATACCCATTCAATAGTGCCGCCCTCTTCCACCAGCGCACGCTTGGTATTGAGGTTGTACATATTCTTAGACCAGTTCTCGATAGTGGAATAGCGGAGCTTTGCACCCTTCTTGACAAACAGCTCAACGCAGCCTGCGTGGAGGTTTGCAACATTATACTTGGGGGCGGAGCAGCCCTCGATAAAGTGGAGGCTTGCGCCCTCATCAACGATTATGAGGGTGTGCTCGAACTGACCTGCGCCCTTTGCATTCAGTCTGAAATAGGACTGGAGGGGAATGGAAAGCTGCACTCCCTTAGGTACATACACAAATGAGCCGCCCGACCATACCGCACCGTGGAGAGCTGCAAACTTGTGGTCACGGGGAGTTACCAGCTTCATGAAATATTTCTTCACCATGTCGGCATATTCGCCTTTCATGGCGCTTTCGATATCCATATACACAACGCCCTCGGCAGCTACCTCCGCCCTTACGTTGTGATAAACAAGCTCGGAGTCATACTGAGCGCCCACGCCTGCAAGGGACTTTCTTTCCGCCTGAGGTATTCCCAGACGATCAAAGGTGTCCTTGATATCCTTGGGCACGTTTTCCCAGTTGTTCTGCATCTTTGTGTTGGGACGGACGTATGTGGCAATGTTGTCAATGTCCAGTCCTTCAAGTGAGGGCCCCCAGTTGGGAACGGGAGTTTCGTTGTATATCTGCAAGGACTGTAATCTGAACTGCTGCATCCAGACAGGGTCGTTCTTTTCCTTGGAGAGCTTTTCGATTATTTCGGGAGTAAGGCCGCTCTGCATACGGTATGCGTCGTTTTCCTCGTCCCGTATATCATATATGCTGCGGTCAATATCCGCAACCTGACTTTTTTCTTTCATGTGAGGTCATTCCTTTCCGTGGGATCAAACGCCAGCAAAGCCGTTGCTGTTTATCTCTTCAACCAGCTCTGCACCGCCGTTGCGGACAATAACGCCGTTTTCCATAACATGGGTCTCGTCAACGGTAAGTGCTTCAAGTATCCTTGTGCTGTGGGTGATGATGAGCAGTGAGCCGTGAACTCTCTCACGGAATATCTTTACGCCGTTGGAAACTGTACGTACAGCGTCAACGTCAAGGCCTGAGTCGGTCTCGTCAAGGATAGCAAGCTGAGGTTCAAGCATAAGCATCTGGAGAATTTCAGCCTTTTTCTTTTCGCCGCCCGAGAAGCCGACGTTAAGGTCACGCTCCGCATAGGATTCGTCCATGTTCAGGAGCTTCATTGTCTCTGCAAGCTTCTTCTTGAAGTCCCACAGGCGGATACGGCTGCCTGTTTTCTGCTCAAGAGCGCTGCGGATAAAGGAGCTGAGTGTAACTCCGGGAACTTCCAGAGGATTCTGGAAAGAAAGGAAAATGCCCTTCTTTGCTCTTTCGTTAACGGGCATATCGGTGATATTCTCGCCGTTGAATATTATCTCGCCCTGAGTTACCGCATATGCGGGGTTGCCTGTTACGGCATATCCCAGAGTGGATTTTCCCGTACCGTTGGGGCCCATGAGAACGTGGGTCTCGTCATGATCTATTTCAAGGTCAACGCCGTGGAGTATCTCCTTTTCGCCGATATTTGCATCGCCTACGCTTACGTGGAGATCATGTATTTCAAGCAGTTTCTTTTTCATAAGTCTGTTTCCTTTCAATTATTGGTTATCGGTATGAAAATCACCGCAGCAGCAGTGAGTTTTTTTCTTGTCGTCCAGCAGGTCTTTCAGCGTGTAGCTGTCAACATAAGCGTTGATCTGCTCTGCAAGCCCGTTCCAGAACGGAAATGTGTAGCAGGTACAGTTTCCCGTACACTTTTTGCCGTCCTTTGCAAGGCAGGCAACTGGGATAAGGTCGCCCTCGACGGCTTTGAGTATCTCCCCCACGGTGTATTCCGATGGAGAACGCACGAGCCTGTAACCCCCCACCTTGCCGATGGAGCTTTGCACCAGCTCTTTCTTGCAAAGCTCGGTCATAATGCTTTCCAGATACTTTCTGGAAATATCCTGCCGCTGTGCAATATCCTTGAGCCTGATATTTTCATTGCCCTGCTGCTCTGCCATATCAAGCATCACACGCAGCGCATACCGCCCCTTAGACGATATCATCATAGGCACCGCTCCTTTAACAGCAAAGTTTATCATATCTTACCGATAGACATTATATAGCCGTAATAAGCCGCATACCGAGTGCGTTTTATCATAACAAGGCTGTAAATTCATACCTTTTCAATAAGTATTATACCACAAATTCCTACAAAGTCAATAGGAGTTTATAATAAGTCGTTGTATCAAAGCTGAAAATTTTATGAACAGGGCAGAATAATACTGATCACCAATAAAACTATAGACAAAAATCATCACATGATCCATATACGCAAGATCATGCTCGATTTTTTGTATAGTTTTTAATTGGTGCTTAGTATAAAAGCATTTTCAATTACAGATATTTATTTCAGTCAGAAATTTTTTATCTCACAGCCGGGCAGGAATATTGACACCCGAGCGTTTATGTTATATAATTAACCATATATGTTTGCAACGGTTTAAAGCAAAAAAAGCATAATACTAATTATAAACGAGGTGCCGGAATTGACCGCAGAAGAATTCATCGCCAATAATCTTGCCCCTATAATGGGTCTGCTTTTCCTGCTGATGACTATAGTAAAAAATGATACCATGGATCTGCCCGACAGGAAGCTGTTTTTGCATATCTGGATATTTGAGCTGCTGGAGCTTACAGCATATAACCTTGAGCTTGTTACCGCATCATACGACCACCCCACCAATATGCGGATATTTCTTTCCGCCCTGGGATATTCACTGCGGCCGCTGATACCGTACATACTTATCAAGCTGATAAAGCGTGTGGAAGACAAGAAAATATACGAGGTGCTGCTGATATTGCCGTGGGTACTGGCTGTGATACTGTCGTTCTCCGCATTCTTTACGAATATCGCCTACAGCTATGATGCACAGAACGTGTTCCACAGAGGTCCGCTGGGCTACTTCTGCCAGGTGATAACCGTATTGTATATGTTCATACTGATGATACGTGCTATCCGCTCCCATATCTTTGAAAAAAGGATAGAATCAAAGGTACTGCTGCTGGTGATGGCATATATCACTGTTGCCATGGTGCTGGAAGCAGCTTTCGGCATAAGGAGCATAGGCAGGACTTCCATGGTGTATAGCACCGTTTTCTTCATGTTCGCCCTGCAGACAAACAAGCTGAGGAAGATGATACCCGCCGTCAGCGAGAACGAAGCGCTGAAAAACGCTCTTGCCGATGTTGAGCGTGCAAAGCAGGAGGCAGAAAGAGCAAACGCCGCAAAATCACGTTTTCTTTCAAGAATGTCCCATGATATCAGAACACCCCTTAACGGAATAATCGGTATCCTTGAAATAAACAGCAAGTGCCATGATGAACAGATCGAGCAGGAAAACCGTGATAAGGCAATGGTAGCCGCAAATCACCTGCTGAGCCTTATAAACGACGTTCTGGAAATGAGCAAGCTGGAGGACGAGAACACCAAGCTTGAACACACGGCTTTTGATCTTAAGGCTCTCACCGAGGACGTGCTTGTCATCACGGGAATGCGTGCCGCCGAAGAGGGCATCACCCTTGTTCACAGCGACTGCTCCTCTCAGTTCCAATATCCGTATGTTTACGGCAGTCCTCTTCACGTCCGCCAGATTTTCCTGAACATTTTCAGCAATGCCATAAAGTACAACAAGCCCTCCGGTCAGATATCCTGCAAGGTCATGCTTGAAGGCAATGACGATAAGACCGTTCATTACAGGTGCATCATCGCCGACACGGGCATAGGAATGAGCAAGGATTACCTTGAACACATTTTCGAGCCGTTCTCCCAGGAAGAAAGCGACACCCGCACAAGCTACCGTGGAACAGGTCTGGGCATGGCAATAGTCAAGACACTTATCGACAAAATGGGCGGAACTATCGACATACAGAGCGAGCCTGATGTGGGAACGACCTTCACCGTGTCCCTCCCCTTTGAGATAGCAAGCGTGGAAGATGTACACACCCTTACCGATGACGAGACCAAGGCGGATATCTCGGGAATGAAGCTGCTTATCGTTGAGGATAACGAGCTTAACCTTGAAATAGCAAAATATCTCCTTGAAGACGCAGGCGCAGTTACCGACACTGCCGCTGACGGCGAGCAGGCTGTGAAGAAGTTCACCCAATCGCCCGAGGGCACATATGACGCTATCCTTATGGATATAATGATGCCAGTTATGGACGGATATGCCGCCACAAAGGCGATAAGAGAGTATGACAGACCCGACGCCAAAACTATCCCCATAATCGCCATGACCGCCAACGCCTTTGCGGAGGACGTTCTGAAGTGCAAAAGCGCAGGCATGAACGACCATCTGGCAAAGCCACTGGTGCTTGACACTGTTATGAAAACACTTGCAAAGTACAAAGCCCCCGCTAAAGCGCAATAATTAGTATAACATATCGGCTGCTGCAGTTTTGCTGTAACAGCCGATTTTTTGTCTCCTGTTCTTTAAACGGCTGTCCTTACATATAAATTACCAACCAAGGATAATCATACAGCCAAAGGAGACGCAGATATGTCACAAAGCATATTGGAACGGGAATATGAAGTCCGCCCGAAAAAGCAGGGCGGCGGAATGGGACTTACCTCGGAAGAGGCGGCGGCACTGTTAAAGGAATACGGCGAGAACACTCTGCTATCGGACAAGAAAGCAAAGCCTCTCAGGATATTCTTAGGGCAGTTCAGGGACGTTATGGTCATGATACTCCTTATTGCCGCAGGAATATCCGCATTCATCGGCGAAACTGCGGATGCTGTGACAATTATAATCATAGTGATGCTCAACGCCATACTGGGCTTTATCCAGGAGTACCGCACGGAAAAAACTTTGCTGGCGCTTAAAAGTATGTCCGCCCCCAGTGCAAAGGTCTGCCGTGACGGTCATATGACAGTTATCCCCGCTTCCCAGCTTGTTCCGGGAGACATCATCTCGGTGGAGGCAGGCGACAAGGTGGCGGCGGACGCAGTTCTGCTCACCGCCAAGGGACTTATGGCGGAGGAAAGCATTCTAACAGGGGAAAGCGAGCCTGTTGCCAAGCGCTGCGGCAACACATCGGACAAGGATAACTCCGCAGGCAAGGAGAACATCATCTACAGCGGCACCATGATAACCAAAGGCACAGCCCGTGCAAAGGTCATAGCCACAGGCGTTAATGCCCAGATGGGCAAAATATCCGATATGCTCACCGACATCGAGGACGAGGAAACTCCCCTGCAAAAGCGCCTCGGAGAGCTGGGAAAGATCGTTGCAATCATCTGCATAGCCGTCTGCTTCATTGTGGCAGGGGCAGGCATTTTAAAGGGCGAGCCTGTTTTCGATATGCTCATGACAGGCATAACGATCGCCATAGCGGCTATCCCCGAGGGGCTTCCCGCCACAGTCACCATTGCGCTTGCGCTGGCTGTCAGCCGAATGCTCAGCAAAAATGCCCTTGTTCACAAGCTCCACTCCGTGGAAACTCTGGGCTGCACATCGGTCATCTGCACCGACAAGACGGGAACTATCACCGAAAACAAAATGACCGTCCGCAAGGCGTGGACAGATGAGGGCGAATACGATTTTTCGGGTCAGGGCTACCGCCGTGGGGGAAATATCCGCTGCGGAGAAGATATCGTCACAAAAATGTCCTCCAAGCCCCTGTGCGAAATGCTCCGCTGCGGAGTGCTCTGCAACAATGGCGATATTGCCACCCAAGATAGTATTGCAAGCGATACATCTGACATCGGCGAATGGTCAGCCGCAGGCGACCCCACCGAAACAGCTCTCCTTATTGCCGCAGCCAAGGGCGGAATGAGCCACAGCGCCGAAAGGACAGCTTTCAGGCGCCTGGACGAGATTCCCTTTGACAGCGACACAAGGCGAATGACCGTGACCGTCCGCACTTCCTCGGGGGACACATCATCATACACCAAGGGCGCTGCGGATATTATCCTCAGCCGCTGCACGGAGATACTTACCTCAGGCGGCGTAAAGCCTCTGGGCTACAGCACACGCAAAAGGATAGAAGATGCCTGCGCCGAAATGTCCTCAGCAGCACTGCGGGTATTGGCATTTGCATACAAGCCAAAGGGGGATAACAGCCCCGACTCGGGAATGGTATTTCTCGGACTTATGGGAATGTCCGACCCTCCCCGTGAAGAGGCAAAAAAAGCCGTCAGACTCTGCCGTGAAGCAGGTATCAGGACGGTAATGATAACAGGCGACCACAGGAACACCGCTGCCGCCGTAGCAAGGCAGGCAGGCATTTTAAGGGAAAACTCCCCCGAAAGCGCAGTCATCACGGGAGCGGAGCTGGAAAACATGTCCGACAGCGAGCTTGAAAAGGCAGCCGCAGGCGCAAACGTGTTTGCACGGGTCTCCCCTGCCGACAAGCTGAGGATAGTCAGGGCCTACAAGCGTCTGGGGCACATAGTCACCATGACAGGCGACGGCGTGAACGACGCTCCTGCCGTAAAGGAGGCGGACATCGGCGTTGCCATGGGCATCACAGGCACGGACGTTACCCGTCAGGCGGCGGATATGGTGCTGCTGGACGATAACTTTGCCACCCTTGTAAGCGCCGTGGAGCAGGGCCGTGGCATATATGCAAATATCCGCAAATTTGTCCGCTACCTGCTTTCCTGCAACATAGGCGAGGTGCTGACCATGTTTCTCGGCATAATCTCGGGAATGCCCATGGTGCTTATGCCCTCACAGATACTGCTGGTAAATCTGGTAACCGACGGTCTGCCTGCCGTGGCGCTGGGCGTAGAGCCTTGCGGCGAGGAGAATATGAGAAAGCCCCCACGCCACAAGGACGAAAGCTTTTTCTCAGGCGGACTTATGTTCCGCATAGTTTTCAGGGGCATACTCATCGGCATATGCACCCTTGCATGCTTCACGGTAATGCTCCGCACAGGCGCAGGTCTGGGAGCCGCCCGCACGGGAGCGCTGCTGACGCTGGTAATGTCACAGCTTTTCCACGTTTTCGAGTGCAAATCCGAGACAAAGAACATCTTCACCGTTCCCTACTTCAACAACCCCAAGCTTATACTTGCGGTGCTGTGCTCGGCAGCGGCAATATTCGGCGCGATCTATTTTCCGCCCCTCCAGACCGTGTTCAGAACAGTTCCTCTGAACGGCAAGCAGGTGCTCATCTCTCTGGCTCTTGCCTTTGCCGCTCCCCTCTTGCAGTGCTTTGCAAAGCACAGGGAATGAAATATAGACAAAACACGCCCCGCAGGCTTACTGTGGGGCGTGTTGTCATATTCCTGTTTTTTCTCTCATACTAAGAACCAATTAAAAACTATACAAAAAATCGAGCATAATCTTGCGTATATGGATTATGCGATGATTTTTTGTCTATAGTTTTATTGGTGATTAGTATCAGGCGGTCTCTGAGATACTCATATCTCAGCCGCTTTTCCTCCTTGGCAAAATGCACTTCTCTGAGCTGTTCGGGGTTATTTTCGTAGCACAGCTTTTCATCGCCGAACTGCTCGCTGGTAAGGTCAAAAACGCAGTCGCCTATAACATTGTAGCAGTGATAATTGCCGCCGCTGCGAAGTATGCCGTAAACCTTTCCGCCGAAAATATCCTGAGCAAGGAATGCGGTTATTGAGCACTGACCCAGAGTTTTATTATCCTCCGACCACTTATCCCTGAGCCTTGGGGCGCAGGTGTCTGCGCACCATATGCCGCACAGCATATCATAAAGCATTCTCGGGTCTTTTATCGCCTTGTATTCGTCATTTGCGGGAGGAACATCTGCCCTTTCCCAGCCGTAAAATTTATATTCCATATTATCCTTTCATAAGCAAGGCTTCAAGCGCTTTTTCAAACATCTCGTCCTGCTGCGGCGTGCGCTTGGGGCAGCCTTTAAGCCTGCCGCCGCTTCTGCGCACCTTTTTGCCTATGGCACGAAATTCCAGCAGACCCGAGATGTTCCCGTCCGAATACTGCTTTCCGTCCTGATTTATCACCAGCGCCGACCTGCCAAGGCACATTGCCGCCAGACCGTAATCCTGAGTGACGGCGATATCCCCTGCCGAAAGCATATTCACCAGCCTGAAATCAACGCTGTCAGCGCCCTTTTCCACCACGATAGTTTCCGCTCCCTCACGCTCTATCCTGTGGCAGGTGTCGCAGAGGATAACGCAGCCAACGTGATATTTTTTCGCCAGCCTTACCGTTATATCCACCACAGGGCAGCCGTCTGCGTCAATATAAATTTTCATTTCAAACGCTCATTTCGTTGAGCAGGTCATTTTTCTTGTCCCACAGCTTCTTTGAAAGGTCAACGTAATACTCGTGGGGATTTTCAAATCTTGTTACCTCGCTCCAGAGCGTGCCTATCTGCTCACGGCAGAAATCACGTATCTCCGTTGCGGAGGGGGACTCATATACGCACTCGCCCTTGTCAAATATCTGCACAAGAAGCTTCTTTGCGGTAAAGTCGGTGACAGTCTTTTTCTTGTAAGGGTGCTCAGGGTCAAAAATGGTGTAGGGCTTGGTATCATCTACCTCTTCGCCGTAGCAGGTGATAAGGTCGGCAATAGCCTTGCCGGTGGTCTTGTCGAAAAATCTCCAAAGCTCCTTGAAATCGGGAGTGGTTATCTTGGTAACATTTTCCGAAAGCTTTATCTTGGGGATTATTTGCCCGTCCTTTTCAACGGCTGTGAGCTTGTAAACTCCGCCGAAAACAGGCTCGCTCCTTGATGTGATAAGGCGCTCGCCTACGCCGAAGCTGTCGATGCACGCACCCTGACGGAGAATATCCTCGATGATATATTCGTCAAGGGAGTTGGAAATGCAGATCTTTGCATTGGGGAAGCCCGCATCGTCCAGCATCTTTCTTGCTTTTCTTGAAAGGTATGTGATATCGCCGCTGTCAATGCGTATGCCCGCAGGCTCATGGCCCTCTGCCCTAAGCTCGTTGAACACCTTGATAGCGTTGGGTATGCCCGATTTAAGCACATTGTAGGTATCCACCAGAAGCAGGCAGGCATCGGGATAGCACTTGGCATATGCCCTGAAAGCATCAAGCTCGGAATCGAACATCTGCACCCAGCTGTGAGCCATGGTTCCCAGAGCGGGAGTGCCCATTTCCTTGTCGGAGATTGTGCAGGCAGTTCCCGCACAGCCGCCGATATATGCAGCTCTTGCGCCGTAGATAGCGCCGTCGCTTCCCTGAGCACGCCTTGAGCCGAACTCCATAACAGCTCTGCCGTCAGCAGCCTTTACGATACGTGCAGCCTTTGTGGCGATAAGGCACTGGTGATTTATGCAGAGCAGCAGCATGGTCTCCATAAGCTGAGCCTGGATCGCAGGGCCTTTTACAATGACCAGCGGCTCATTTGGGAAAACGGGAGTTCCCTCGGGGATAGCCCACACGTCGCAGGAGAACTTGAAGTTTCTCAGATAATCAAGAAACTTTTCGGAAAATATCTTCTTGTCCCTGAGATATGCAATGTCCTCGTCTGTAAAGGACAGCTTTTTGATATAGTTTATAGCCTGCTCCAGTCCGCACATAACCGCAAAGCCGCCGTTATCGGGAACTTTTCTGAAATAAAGGTCAAAGCAGCACACGGTATCGGCAAGCCCGTTTTCAAGATAGCCGTTGCCCATGGTCAGCTCGTAGAAATCTGTGAGAAGTGTAAGATTACGGTCGTTCATCACACACATATCCTTTCATATTATTTTTTATATTCTTACTCTGTAACAGCACTTACAAACCTGATGCCGCTGTCCTTCATAAGCTTGTAGGCGGCAAGATTTGTGAAATCGCTGCTGTGATAGGGAGCGTCATAGGTCTCGACGCAGTTCACGGGAACGATTATGGACACTGCCTCGTTTTTCTGGGTGAAATATGTTTTAAGGCTCAGGCAGAACTGCATAACGCAGATATCGGTGCAGTCGCCTGTGACGATAAATGTATCTATCTCGGGGTGGCACTCCAGCAGGTCTCTGAACTTTTTCTCGTGAAAGCCGTTGGTAGAGTTTTTGGGAATAAGGATATAGTCCCCCGCAGCTTTAAGCTCATCGACCACTTCCGACTCGGAGGTATTTTCGATGCAGTGGGGAGGGAACGAAAGAAACTCAGCCGCATTTTCCTTGTGGCAGTCCGCAAAAGCAGCGGTAAGGATACCCGCATGAGAGCAGGCACTGAGCAGCCTTGCATTCGGCTTGATTATATCCTCTATCCGTGCGGAAGCCATAGCACCCTCACGGATAAATCCGTTGACGATATCCATAAACACCGCCATGGCTGATTTCTTTGACACAGCTGACAGCTTCATTTCGGGGAGAGAGGCAATTTCATTAAGAAGCGACTGAGCCTCAGCTGCAATGCGGGAGGTGCTGTTTTCGGTAAATTTCATATTATCGGCTTCCTTTCCGTATGAATGTTATATAAACATTATACCACGGCGTGCCAGAATTGTAAATAGCAAATTGGCAGGCAAAGAAGCTGCAGAGGTCAGGCAAATTATATTCACAGTTTATTTACCCATTGCTACCAATGTGAAAATCTTACATTGATTGACTTATCTGCCCGAAAGTTGTATAATAGACCTGATAATAGCTTCCGCATAGGCGGAGGCAATACGGCAATGTTATTATGGGAGATAATTTGTAATGAGCAAATTCAGGAAACAGCATATGTCCATCGACTGGCATGAGATCGTAGGAGAAGAAAACTACGAGCCTGCGGTGAACGCCACTCTTAAGGAAAAAGCCTCGCTTGTCGAGCGTGTGGGAATGATGATGCTTTCGGTGGGAACGGGAGCATGGAGAGTACGTGCTTCGATGAACAAAATAGCCCGTGCGCTGGGCATTGTGTGCAATGCGGATATCGGCCTGCTGACAATCGAATGTACCTGCATAGAAAACGGCGATACATATACAAATGAGATAACCCTCAGCACCACAGGCGTAAACACCGACAAGCTCAACGAGCTTGAGCATTTTGCGGATGGCTTTGCGGAAAGGGTCACAAAATACTCGGTACTGCAGTTTCATCGGATACTTGACAAAATTTCCGAGATACCGCCCAATTACAAGGCATGGAATTTGGGCCTGGCATCGGGTCTTGCCTGCTGCGGATTTACATTTCTTCTGGGCGGCGGGCCTGTCGAAATGATCCTTGCATTCTTCGGCGCAGGCGTGGGAATGTACGTCAGAAAAAAGCTGCTGGAGCGCCACATCACTCTGCTTGCAAACGTGGCTGCGGGTGTTGCCGCCGCCTGCTGTACATACCTGCTGCTTTTCAAGCTTTTTGAGGTGATTTTCAACGTCTCCAGTGTTCATCAGTCGGGATACATCTGCTCCATGCTGTTCGTGATACCCGGCTTCCCGCTGATAACCGGCGGCATCGACCTTGCAAAGCTGGATCTAAGATCGGGTCTGGAGCGCATCACATACGCTCTGCTGATAATACTGATGGCAACAATAACGGGCTGGGTGGTTGCACTGCTGCTCCACTTCTCGCCCGCAGATTTCCCCGAGCTGGAGATGGCTCCGCTGCTTAAAATGGTCATAAGGATCATCACAAGCTTCTGCGGAGTATATGGCTTCTCACTCATGTTCAACAGTAAGCGCAAAATGGCAGCCTGCGCAGGACTTATAGGAATGATAGCCAACACAACACGTCTGGAGCTTATTGATTTCACCCCCATACCCGCAGGCGTTGCTGCATTCATCGGAGCTATGATAGCAGGACTTCTTGCATCGGCGATGAAATCAAAGGCAGGCTATCCCAGAATAACCCTTACAGTTCCGTCAATAGTTATCATGGTCCCCGGAATGTTCCTGTACAAAGGCATCTATTATCTTGGCTCATATGATATCTCAACGGGCGGAATGTGGCTCACAAAGGCTTTCCTGATAATCATATCGCTTCCCTTGGGTCTGATTTTCGCAAGAATATTCACGGACAATAATTTCAGACAAAGCAGCTGATATTCTGAAAAACCTCCGTTCTCTTTACTGATGTTGTAAAGAAGGCGGAGGTTTTGCTGTTACCTCTATTTTCAATACAAAAGACATTAACCGAATCCTTAATTTATTGTGATTTATTCAGGCAAAACAATTCATTCAAAACAATTCATTACCACATTTAATCGTGAGTTCAAACCAAGCTTTTTTCTGAAATGAGCTATAAAATAAAAGAAGTCCGTAGATGACATATCTACGGACTTCTTTTGGCAATATCTGCCAAGATATTGCAGGGGCAGAGAGCGCAAGTGCGAACAAGCTGTTTGTGGTATATTCAGAATGGTGTGAGCAATACTGCGAGTATCGTATGAGCAGCACGAAGTTTGGTATGTGTAGATGTCAAAGAGGTTTCCGAGGCTTCGTACAAAAGCAGGCTATGTTTATATGGGAATAGCTTTAAGTCAGATACCTCAAAGCAGGTTCACCGTAAATTATTGATGTATAGTGGTGTATACGATGTATACCTTTACCCCTAAATAAAAAAGTATTTTATAAATTATATAGTATAATATAAAAGTTTAAAATACCCCTCATACTAAGCACCAATTAAAAACTATACAAAAAATTTAGCATAATCTTGCGTATATGGATTATGCGATGATTTTTTGTCTATAGTTTTATTGGTGATTAGTATCAAACCATACACCCTATACACCAACCCTACACCGAATATCAAAAGAGTGATAAATTTTGACCGAGCAGGAGCTTAAAAGACTGAAACATCAGGCATACGACGGCAGCATAAATCTTGATAATCTTCCCGCTCCCGAATACCGATATTTTGACCGTATCCGCAGGCTTTACAAAAGATACAAGTTTGACAAAAATATGCCCAAGGAATTTGCCGAACGCATGAAGCGGATAGCGTACTCGGAATATCGTCAGGACATTGAAGAGCACAAGAGGTACACTTCGATGTATGCACAGTATCAGTACAACATTAAGCAGGCGGGCACTCTCAGGAGCGAGCTTGAAAAGTCTGACGATATTTACGATATCGCCGACAAGGCAGTAATGATAGTGGGACTGCTCACGGGAGATCTGGGACTGAGGAAGAGAATGAATACAAAATTAAAAGGAGCAACAAGCAATGAGGACATACATACCAAAATATCTTGACAAAGAGGTTTACAAGCGTGTGCTTTCCGTGGCACGCAGCTATGAGGATAACAAGCGCCGAATAAAATCCATCGAATTTGACAGGATATACAGCACGCCTGACTGCACTGTGCATGGCAGCGGGATATCCAAGCCCGTTCAGTCGGTAACGGAACAGATTGAAAAGCATACCGCTCTGCTTCAAAAGCGGGTTTCTGCTGTTGACAGAGCGCTTGCGGTATTTCCTGATCACGAGCAGCGCTTTATTATGCAGAATGTCTGCGGAAGCACTCCTATGATATATTGTGATACACTGAACTGTGAGCGCACATGTCAGGCTATACGCCACGATTTTCTGATAACTCTTGCATCCGAGCTTGGAGAAATTCTTTAAATCTGTGCGGGTACGGGGCAATTTTCTGATGTATTATTATATCATGCAAAGAATGCAAAATCGCCTGCTCGGCACCTCACGGCCGTCAGGCGATATTCTTTGCTGATTTTTCTCCATTTTTAGCATTTTTTAAATTAGTTTCCAAATTTTGTTGACAAATGATTATTTTTGTGGTATTATGTAGAAAATATTTTACGTGAGGTGTAACAAAAATGAAAAAGCCAAACCTTTTAGTTTCAGCAATTCAAAAAACAATTTTTATCATTTCACTCATCATGTTAGCTGTGGGAATCACAATGATATTTTTTGTCAAAATTTCGGAAGAAAAATATACCCCTGATATGGGAAGCTTAATAGGCAGCACTTTAGGCGGCATAGGAACGCTTGTAGCTGTAATGTTTACCATAAAAGATAACGCTGAACGTGATGAAAAAGCTAAAATAAACAGTGCTATGCCATATTTAGATGTATTTAACCTAAATAGCGGTAATAACATCAATAATAATTACAACACAAATTATCAACTTCTTATAAAAAATAATATTCTTGAGCAAAAAAAGGACCTTGATACAGGCAAAGCAAAATTCCGTCTTGAACTCATAATAAAAAAACATCGGATTAAACACTGCTACTAACATAATTATAACTCTTCAGCATAATGGACATAAGTATTCATCCACAAATCCATTTTCATTAGAGAAAAGCATATGCTCAAGAAGAGATATCATATTTTTTGAGGATTGTTTTTCATCTGACGAAATAGAAGGCATCTATGAGATAATCTTGACCTTTAAAGATCTATATGGCACCAATTACACTCAATCATACTCTTTTGAAATAGAAAAAAATAAATATGATGCGTACTCTCCTATAGATTATATTGCTTATAAATCCAGTCCTTCCATAATATTAAAATAGTAAAAAACTAAAACCCATGCTGAGACTTAATTGCTCGGCATGGATTTTTTTATACCCAAAACCAAGCAGGTGGTGACCCGTGAATGAAAAAAATCTAATATCAAATTCCGAACGAACTCCGAGTGAACTCCGAGAAATCACTCAAAAAGGCGGCAAGGCATCGGGTGAGGCAAGGCGGCGCAAAAAGGATATGAAGCAGAAGATGAAGGCTCTGCTTGAACTCCCCGCTGCTGCCAATGACAGGGAGCAGCTTGAAGCTCTCGGTGTTTCTCCCGATGATATGGACAACGAGATGGTGCTTGTTATGTCTATGTTCCTCAGTGCTGCTCAGGGCGATACAAAGGCGTTTGACAGGGTGATACAGATACTCGGCAAGGATATTGCGCACGAGGAGCTTGCCCTTAAAAAGCGTGAGCTTAAGCTTAAGGAAGAATTTCCCGGGGATAACGGCTTTTACAGCGGCTATATGGACAGGTGGCAGGACATTTACGAGGGTCGTCCGAAATGGCGTGAGGTGAAGCGTGCGGGGCTGAACAGGGGCACTGTGCGGCAGATGAATATGCTGAACACGGCAAAGATACTGTGTGACGAGTTTTCTCACAAGTGCTTTGCGGAGCAGGTGGACATATCCTGCGGGTCAAAGGAATATGACGACTTTATCCTTGATTTCCTCTGTCGTGAGGGCTTCTGGAAGAACATTCCCCGACTGCTTTCGGCGGCGTTTGCTCAGGGCGGCTGTGTTCTGAGAGAATACATAGAACGGGGCAGGGTGCGGCTCTCGTTTGTTGAGGGGCGGCAGTTCTACCCATTGAAATGGGACAACGGGGACATTACCGAGGGCATTTTCGGCACGGTATCAGCCAAGGGCAAATATTATTACACGTTATTCGAGAAGCATTCCGTCAAGGATGATGATATCCTTGTGGAGTGCTTTTTGTTTCGTTCCTCTGACCCCAATGCTCCGGGTGACAGAGTGCCGCTGTCGGTGCTTTATCCCGATATGGCAGACACGTTCACATATGCTATGGACACTCCCCTGTTTCAGTATTTCAAGACCGATTTTCCAAGCAACATTCCCACGGAGCTGCCTCTCGGCATAAGCTGCTTTGCAAACTGCGAGGACACGCTCAAAGCCCTTGATGTGGCGTTTGACAGCTTTGCCCGTGAGTTTGTTCTCGGAAAGAAGAGAATAATCGTGCCAAGCTCCTGCATTCGTACTGTGGTCAATCCCGAAACGGGTAAGACAGAGCGGTATTTTGACGCTGATGACGAGGTTTATCAGGCACTGAAATGCGATGAGGACAAGGACCTGAAAATCACCGACAACACTGTGGAGCTGAGAATACAGGAACACGTTGACGGCATAAATGCGCTGCTGAATATTCTGTGCTTTCAGGTGGGGCTTTCTCCCGGCTCGCTGTCATTCGACAAGGCGGGCGGAGTTAAGACCGCAACCGAGGTGGTTTCCGAGGAAAACAAGACGGCTGTTACGATACGCTGTCAGAAAAATCTCCTCGTTGAGTTCATTGAGGAAATGTGCAGGGCTGTGCTCAGGCTTGCGATGATCACGGGTGAAGTCCCGAACGGTGATCTTGAGGTCACTGTGGCGTTTAAGGACAGCGTTGTTATTGATGACAACACGCTTATCGCAAACAACATCAGTCTTGTAACGGCGGGGCTAAAGTCAAAAATTTCCGCCATTATGGAGATAATGAAATGCGATGAAGAGGCGGCAAGGCGAGAGCTTGAAAGGATAAATGCGGAGAGTGCTGTTCTTGGAGTTTCGAACGGTGACGGCTTTGTAGCTTCGGGCGGTGATGCAGGTGACAAGGGAACAGTATGACGAGCTTTCGGCGCCTCTGGTGCGGGTACTGCTGGACATGGAGGACGATATCCTGCGGGAAATTGCGGCGCAGCTTTCACGGGACGGGGATATTTCCGACACATCAAAATGGCGGATAAGGCAGCTTGCAAGAGCAGGACGCTTTGACAAGCGGGCGGCGGCTATCATTGCGGGATATGCGGAGGTCGAGGACGGGCAGGCTATGGACGCTGTTATTGCGGCGGCTGAGACTGAGATAGGATATCTTGACAATGCGGTGCAGGCGGCGAATGCTGCGGGGCTGTCGGAATATTTCTCGGACATTCCTGCGGAAACCTCAGCCATGAATGCGGCCAAGGCTTTCCAACGGCAGGCGGCGAGTGGCCTTAATCTTGTGAACACGGTCATGGGGTACAAGGCAAAATCGGCGTATGTGAATGCTGTGAATGCCATTTATCGTGACACTTCCGAGGGCAGGCAGGGCGCTCTTGACATTATGGGCAAGGGTGCGGCAAAGGCTGTATCGGGGCAGATGTCATTGCAGGAAGCGACACGCAAGACTATACGTGAGCTTGCTCAAAAGGGCATTCCCGCTTTCGTTGACAAGCGTGGTCGTGAGTGGTCTCCCGAGGCGTATGTAATGATGGATATGCGGTCAACTCTCGGAAACACTGCGAGGGCTGCGCAGGACGCACGATGCGACCAGTACGGGATAAATCTTATCGAGGTCTCCTCACACATGGGCGCACGTCCCTTGTGTGCGGCCTATCAGGGCAGGATATTCAGCCGTGACGGTTCAAAGGGGGTGACTGTGGACGGAGCAGGCGGCAAGATATATTACACTCCCCTTTCGGAAACAAGCTACGGTCAGCCTGCGGGACTTTTCGGCATAAACTGCGGGCACGTTCAATATCCGTTCGTTCCGGGCATCAACTTTCAGAGATATTTTCCCTATCCAAAAGAGGAAAATGACAGGCGGTATATGCAGTTTCAGCAGCAGAGAGCTATGGAACGGGGCATCAGAGCCGCCAAGCGTGAATGTATGATGTTACAGGAAACAGGCGACACTGAGGGCTTGCAGAAGGCTTCTCTGAGGCTTCGCAATCAGAGGGAGAAATACAGGGCTTACTGCAAGGAGACGGGGCTTAAGCAGCACAATGACCGCACTCAGGTTTATGGGTATGACAGGAGCAAGAGCAGTAAGACGGTTTGGGCGGAGAGGAAGGCGAAATCAGGACTTGACAATGGCAGCAGAAGTGGTATAATGAATATGACCACAAACGCAAACGGTACCCCTGTAAAAATCGTTAAAAGGACTGACCTTACAGGCGAACCCAACAGCATTACCCAAAGAGAAAATACCAAGGGCGGGATCGACAGAAACTATTATGATGGAAACGGCAAGCAGACCAAGCAAGTTTCAAATCATGATCATGGCAATCCCAAAAACCACCCGTTTGGCAAAAACGGTGAACACGCTCACGATTATTCATATGATGAAAACGGAGATGTAACCCGTAGTGAAGCCCGAAATTTAACAGATGAGGAACGCATGGAAAATGGTGATATACTATGACAGCTAAAAAAATAAAAAGCAGAATAAGTGAAATAGCATCACATTTCACATTTGAATTCAACGGCAAATCCTGTGGCGTTGACCCGTTTTCAAAAAACAAATTCGATATGTGGTGCGGTGATAACACTTTAACCGTCAACAGCATTGACGATGTTATGGATCGCCCTTTTTTTGACGGAAAATGCTTATCGGAAATTTGCGGAGATATAAAGATAATCGACTTTTGATCACCTTACACAAGTAGGGTGATTTTTTATTGGAGGAGTGAGAATGTGGAATATATTTCCGAAAGAATAACCAATATTTCAGAGCTTGAAAAAACACTTGAACTTCTGAATATAAAATCACAGCTCTTAAAACAAAGCACCTGTATTTCCGACATACAGGCGCTTGCTTCCGATATAGCTTCTCTTTCTGAAAAAGCTGCTGGGTTTGAGTTCAGGATCGAGAAGAGAAAGGTTATTCTATCCGAGTGATTTTTTGAGTATTGATTTCTTCGGAAAAATCTTTCAGCAACGGACATTGCAGATATTCAAGGCATCTGAGCAGTTTATACTCTGTCTCCTGCTTATGCAAGGGAAGCTTGCTGTTCTCAACAATCGGGCAGGAAGCAGATTTGAATTTTCCCACACTTGAATCCACATCATCGGATAAATAATATTTTCCAAGCAAACAAATATCAATTTCCCATTTAGGACAATGTACCGGCTTTGGAATTTCGATATAGCGAACCATTAAACGCACCTCCTTCCTTATGCTGATTATATCACGATTGGAATGAGAGGTCAATTAACCGCCCTTGAATAAGGCGGTTTTCTTATGCCCACACAAGCGTTTTGCAGTTGACTGCAAGGCGCTATTTTTATGCCAATCACGTTTTGTTGGCTCCACCAAAACATAAACCCCTCGAAATCGAGGGGTAAAAAGTAAATCGGCAGCTTTCGGGCTGCTTTTTTTATGCCCTAAACGTGCTTACGGCGTTAAACTGAGGACGGAAAAACAAGCCGACAGGCTATAAACGGAGGTAATCATAATGGCAGAAACAAACACAACCGTAACCGAAACCAACAAGGCTGAAAATGGCTCCACGGGAGCCTACGGAGGTGATCCCACACAGGCTGTAAAGGGCGGAGCAAATCTCCCTGAAAAGGCTGTATCTACGTCTGAGCCTGAGCAGACGGCAAAAACATTTACCCAGGCAGAGGCTCTGCGAAAAAATCTCTGTAAAAACAATCAACCGCAGAAAAATGACTTTGTGGTAAGAGCGGCTGATCGGTCGCTCTCTTTCCTTTTTCAGTATAAATTGAATACTGCCGTTTGTCAAGCTCACGATGCAAAATATCCTGATTTCACTGCGCTGCACTCCGTTGCATCAGGATATTTTGCGGCGGCATCAGTTCAGCCTATCCGGATACATTATCTCAAGCTCACCGAGCACCTTGCCCCAGTTTTTTAGCGGCATCGTCCATTTTTTGGATATCTCCGTTGTTGCCAGATACAATGCTTTAAGCAGTGCTGTATCGCTCGGAAATACGCTCCTCTGCTTGTTCAGACGGCGAAAGCCGCTGTTAAGGCTTTCAATGGCATTGGTGGTGTATCAGTGACCCGCTTAAGATGCTCCAATGCTGCTTTTTCGGACGGTGCCTGATATATGGTCTTAAGGTCATTGGCAAATTCCTTCTTGTTTTTTTCTCCTGCACATTTCAGTGTATTTCTCACCTGATGGACAATGCAGCGCTGCAATTCTGTCTGCGGATATGCAGCTGCTACTGCTTCTTTCATTCTGGAAAGCCCGTCGGCACATATCACAAGAATATCCTTTACACCACGATTTTTCAGCTCATTCAGCACTCCCAGCCAATACTTTGCGCTTTCATTTTCACCGATATGTATCGATAATACTTCCTTATGACCTGTAAGACTTACTGCCAGTATAACATAAGCCGCAAGCTTTTTTATCTGACCGTTATCACGGACAGAAAAATGAACTGCATCAATGAATACGATAGGATATACTTCATCAAGATGGCGATTCTGCCACTCTTCTATCTGTGGGAGCAGCCTGTCGGTAATATCCGACACCATTCCGTCACTTACTTCAAAGCCGTAAATATCCTCAATATCCTTCGCTGTCTTGATATCATACTCCTGCAGCAGTCCTGCTATGATGTTCTTCTTGCCCTCGCTCATTGGCTCTCGTTTTCTTCTTCCCATATATTTTCGTCCTCCTGTGTTATTTCTATTTTACCACAGTTCTTCGTTTTTTTACAGACTTTTTTTCAAAGGGTCAGAGTAGCTATCTTATAAGTAATATATGTGTAGTAAAATGTGGGTAAAACAACGTAAATGCGTGGTTTGAAGCTATACCTTGGGTACAGAAGTTACACACATTTATACACAATTTTTCTTGCCTAAAATGCGGATAATCGTCATAATAAGGAGTTACTATGGGTAGGATGATAAAAAGCAAAAAACCACACAAACGGCTTGTTTGCGTGGCTTTTCGCGATATTTGGCAGGGGCAGAAGGATTCGAACCCTCGGCACGTGGTTTTGGAGGTGGTTTGCCGTATTGCTTGAAATCGACGTATTTACGATGTTGGTGGCTTTGCTATTGGGGAAAATACGACGGATTTACGACGGTTTATTTTTATACGACAATTATCCTCTAAAATGTTCCAGTGGAACATTTTATGCAATACAATGATATGCATTCATTATATGTCGGTAAGATTTGTCCGCTCGATCTACAGAATATCAAAAGTATCCATCATAATCTTTATTAGCTCTTTTGCTGTTTCCTTATCAACTTGAATAGACTGACTAATTTTGTCTTTTAACTCTCTATTAGGACTGCCATATGTATCAATTTGAAAATAAGTTTTCCCACCACTGGTAAATGTAGTATATGTTGCCCTCACTTTGCTGTGAACGCAGTTCCTGTCTTTGTCAATTTTCTTTATGTTATCTTTCGTTATAAGAGCCATAATTATTCTCCTTTTATTCCCTTTATAAGCTGAATAAGCTTATTTTCGTTAATTTCGCATTCCCAAATAACAATAACTTTCCAGCCTTTTGCCTTCATTTCATCATAATGCCTTAGATCTCGGTTTAGGTTATTTGTAAGTTTGCTTGTCCAATATTCAATATTTGATTTAGGCCAAACAAAATTGTTACAGTTATGCATATGCCAAAAGCAGCCATTTATATAAACAGCCGTTTTATACCTTGGCAATACAATATCAGGTTTGCCTGGATAGCGTTTATCATTCTTTCTGAACCTGAAACCGTTTTTGTGCAGAAAACTTCTAACTATAATTTCAGGTTTTGTGTCCTTGCTTCGAATATGAGACATATTCATGCTTCGAATTTCTTTAGTATGGTTATCAGCCATTATTCTCACCATCTAAATACTTTGCCAGATGTTCAGCAATTGCTTTTGCGAGCATTGGCGGAACAGCATTTCCAACCTGCTGATACTGTGAATCCTTAGTTCCGCAGAAAACAAACGAATCTGGAAAAGTTTGCAGACGAGCCGCTTCTCTAATGCTTACAGCACGATTTAATGTAGGATGAATCCACATTGACTTTCTTACATTCAAAACTGTTCCTGACGGATCTTTATATTTTAGCCTTTGATAAATGGTATTTTGTGTACGGCTCGTATCTGTATATGTATTTACTTTCAAAGAATCATCAAGCGAATGAAAATTACCGCCCTCTTTTATCGCTTTGAACCGTGCCATAGCAACTTCTCGTGTGTTAGTAATAATGTGATTATAAAGTTTGTCACTATCTCTAAGAATATCCGTCAAACCAGTACGTTTAAACTTATTATTTAGCAAAGTCCCACTGTCTTCGCTAATTTCATAAACAGGTTTAACGCTTTCAAGATCTTTGATCGCATCTTCAACAGTTCGATAATTGCCTTCCATAAACGTACCACTAGGCATATCTATTTCTTTAGCAATGCTTTTCTTGATACCAATCAATACAAAACGACTTCTTTTTTGGGGTGCTCCAAATTCGACTGCATTTAAGACATCCTTATTAAATGTATAACCATATTTATTTGCACCAAGCATTTTTGTAATATAATCAAGCACCGAGTACGATTGAACCTTAACGGATATTCCATTCTCAAATACATATCCATCAATCTTCAATTCATTATCAAATATTTCCTTTGCCCTGCTCAAACAACGCTGCAGCATAATTGTCTTTTCAATATGACAGATTATTTGCTCAACAGCAATGTTTCCATCAAAAAACGAATTAATAGCATTCGCAGCATCATTAAAGCAAGCATATTCGCCTACATTCTCTGTATCTAGAATCTTTTTTGAAAGTTTTATTAACTGATTTTTGTAGCGATAAAGTGCCGCTCCGCATTTTTCGAGATTATTACGCTGGCGATATACAATATTTAACAACTTATAGTCCTTTTCAGGCCATAGTTTTTCATTAACTGTATCTCTGTCTTGTATATTCTCAGCAATCTCATCTGAACAGTATTTTTCTTCCAACAGCAATATTTCAGAAGCAATCGTATCAATTTTGTAATTGTGTATTATATCTAGCTCATCCTCTCTCAAATAGAAACGATGAACAGAAGATTTTAGCATTTCAACATTCTCCATAACAAATGCCTTCGGACGCAGCTCTGTTACTGCTCTTACATATTGCTTCACTAACATATTGTTTTGGCTAATGATATGATTATTTTGCCGATTAGCCATTGAGAAGCCTTGACACGGAGGGCCTCCAATTACAACATCTATTTTCCCTAATTTCTTTTTCAGGTTTCTAAAGTTAGCTGAACATACATCAGGGTACACCAATGTATCCTTATGATTTTTCTTATATGTATTCTGTGCATTAGTATTTATTTCATAAGCAGCAGCAATTTCAAATTTGCCAGTTTGCCTGAAACCAAGGCTCAGACCTCCAGCACCAGCAAATAAATCAATGACTCTATACATTTATCTAATTCTCCTATTCTGACGGTGTTATATAGAATCATTCAAGTAACGCTCTTTAAGAAGCGTCCAGCAATCTTCTTTTTTGCACCATTGAGTTACATTAACGCCCTTGGCATTATTTGTATTTGGATTCATAAAATGATTCCATACCTTGTAGCAGCAATCTTCCAAAAGCTGAGAAACCTCCGGAGATATATTTTGATGCTTCCAGATATAGTCAAAGCTCACTTTATCAGAATGAAATTCAGATAACAGTGCTATGGTATAATAGTTTATCTGAGCTTTATATCCGCCAAAATTCTGAGCATCAACTATCTTATCACACTGCTGAAAAAGAATAACCTGTGAAATCAAGTCACAATAGAACTTCTCATTAGGTTCTCCAATTTCACCCGACTGCACCATCTCTGAATATTTAACAAAGTTTGTTTCCAACCCTTTGCTTACTATATCAGGATATTTTAGCCAACACATAGCACATTTTGCCGCAACCGTTTTAGAAATACATTTATTTTTAGGGTTTTGCTCCTTGTACTTTCGCTTTGAAGCCGCTGTAAGCTGTCTATTAACTTCAACGCTGTACTGACCTCTTGCTCTTTCGTAAAACCACCGTTGAGAAGGCTTGCCCTTTTCGACAGGTATATACACTCTCCTTGAAAGCTGTTCCAGTTTGATATGGAAATCTTCATTTGCACTAAAATCAGACATTGTAATTTTATTCTGACTGTTTGCAAATTTCGATATATTACTGATGACAGAATCCATTTGTTCAGTTGACTTTATAACAGTCAGCTTCATTTGAACGTTAACGTTTGACAAATCGACTTTATTCTGAAATGCCGCATAAATAGAAGCTGTTGTTTGACCTCCATTGACGATCTGCCAGCCAACAAGTTCTTTTATTATTATAAAGTCCTCTTTACTATCATTTTCATCAATAACAACCTGTTCTGCAATAGTCGATATTCCATTATTGTATGCCATAAACATAGCTGAATCACTTCTGAGGGTATCTCTGATTCCCTTGTTTACTTTTCCTGTTGCTTGCAAAAATGATCTAACATTTTTTTCAATCAGCCTTTGTCCCTCATCACGATATATTTCTGCTAAGCAAGCACCAGAAATATATCCAACATAACAATCGTAAATATTGCTTTCCTGGGGTATTTTGATCAATTTAAGACGATATTTGTATTTATTCTTAAATCGAATAACCAGTTTTTCTGCTTCTTTTCTTTGATATACAGCCTGTACAAGCCGTTCAATATCCCACACATCATATTTGACGGTAGTTTTGTTTATCATTGTGTCCTCTGGAAGATCACCATTTACAAGTTTATTGGTAAGCAAAATAATATAAAGATTTTCTATATTATCTTTGTTGGATTTAATAAACTCATACAGCATATATTCGTTAGACGATTCTTCCATTTCTTCGAATAAACTGCTGCTTGCACAGCAAAGCTTATAAAACTTTGATGCCTGTTTACATATCTTTACAGTATCCGCTTTATTAAGTTTCTCTATTTTACCATTTTTCTCATAGCAGCTAACTATAAGTGTTAGACTTTGAAAATACTCACTGTATGAAAAAGCATTTACTTTGATTTTTTCAGACTCCTTCATACAGTAGGTTACTTCTGCATCGGCTGTCTTAGTTTCCCCAAAATCTGACAGATATGAAAGAAAAACATTTGTAAAAGCCGTTTCAGTAAGCTCAGAATGTTCGGTCGCATATTCCTTTACTTCTTCAATAAATTCTTGATTAAAATCAACTAATTCACGATTCTCCAATTAATATGCCCCCTTTCAGCGTTTTTACAGCGTCATCCCAAGATGTAATAAAATCTGCACAAACATTAAGATCAAGAGAATATGTAACCTCAGATATTCCTTTATCTAATTCATCCGGTACAATATTAGGGAAGGTATTTCCAACAGCATAGACCTGATATGATCTTAAATGAAATCCCAAATTATATTTTTCTTCACAGGCGGGAATATAGCCATATTGAAATAGCTTTTCGAAGAAAACAGACCTATTATAAGCTGAAAGCTCTTTTTGAATGCTGTCAATAATAACCGGAAGTGTTTCTCCGTCTGTACGGCTTTTGCGAACCATATTGACATATAGAAACAAGCCGCTGTTTACATCTTTAGGATTGAGCTGATGTTCGCTGCTTATCCTTATTTTTTCCGTTGACTTTGCTGCTGTTGTTTTTACCTCAACTGCAGAGCCGCCTATATAGAAATCATGTGTTTCCTTATCAGCACCGCTCCAATATGAAACAACCTCTTCTCCAAAACAGAATAATAGCTTTTTCAAAACCAAAAGTTCTCCATAAAGGCCTTCCTGCATTTGCTCCGACATAATAACATCAGAATTTAATGCAAAGAACTTCTTCCATTTACTTAGTGTATCTATTAAAGAACTTAACATTTTTTTCGGAACAGCAACTTTTTCAAGCTGATCAGTAATATCATTTGCAATAATCTCAAATATGCCGCTATCATAATCTTTAGACTGAGAAATAATAATATATTCATTTTCATTATTCTCGTTCTTATATTCTGTAATGTAATCATATTTGAATTCAATGCCATGCCATTTGGGAAATCGGCTAATCACTTCTTTTTTGCAATCCATTGGAAGCATTAAAGCAATTATTCTCTGCCTGCTTTCTGCTGTGACAATATACACTATGCGTATTTTGTTTTTAAGCAAGAGACTCCTATTTAGGACTGTACAGCCTGAATTTGCAGGTCTGTTGAAATCATCAATGATTTCTTGGTATATTTTAATTGCATTACTCAAAATTCATCACCATTTTCAACTGCGATAGGATTAAAGCGATATGTTCTGCTGCTTCCCATACCCTCATTGTCAGGAAATACAGCAACAAAGCCAAACGGCGTATTATACGTTTGACCATCTATTATTAAACCGTCGATGCTCTCTGTATCAAGAGGACAAAGAATAAGCAATCCTCTATCTCTTGTTCTAAGCTGCTTTCGCACCTTATCATCGCTGTCACCATCTTTTTTCATTTTGTCCTTTTCTTCAATCTGATTCTGAGTAAAATCAAGGTATTCTTCATCTTTGGATTTGAGCGATTTTATAGAACAAACTGACGAATCACACAAATACTGTCCTTTGCTTCTTTTTAATCCTTGTCCGATGCTGTATTCACCAATCTTTAGCATTGGTTCAGTTCGCCCTGTATTTTTCAAACATACTGTCCAAGATGTCAATCCGCCAAGCTTTATCTGATCACGGATATAATCAGCCATATACAGCGAGTTCACCTTGCTGGCTTTTGCCGAAGTTTGATACTCTGATAAAAAATCTGCAATCAAACCACCGTCAACATTGTCCCAAAATATGTGATCCGCACCCGATTTTCTGCCAAGTTTTTCCCAGTGATCCTTGCTGTCTTTGCCCAGTTTAGAAATAAAGCTCTTTACTGCTTCAAAATTTCTGTTATAAGTATCAGCATTTATATCAATAGAACGTGTCTGGCTTACAGTATTATTAAATGTTAATGTTCGTTCTTGACCGGTCTTAATTTTATTTCTTGAAGAAATAAGCATTTCAGGATATGATGCAATTCTAAGCCCAAAATCAATTGGAGTACGGTTATATTCATTCATGTACTGAATTTGGCTGCGAAGATTTTCTGTTGCATATGATACAACCATAAACCATCTAAATAACTCATCCGGTACAAAAAGCCTGCACAGATCTGTATACTGCGGTCTGAAACCAAACCATCTTCCCATCTGCATTAAGGTATCATACATCATGGATGTACGCATAAAGAAACTAACAGTTAGACCCTCAAGTGTTAGTCCTCGTGACAGCTTATCGCCGCCAATAGCAATAACATTTAACTGGCGTTCCTCATCTTTAAATTCTTTATAGCATAATACATCGTCACTTTTTCCGTTTATCTCGAAAATTCTAATCTGGTGGTTGCCGATAATTCGTTTAATTTCAGTTTCTATTGAACACCATTCCGAACATTTTACCCCTTCCATATATGCAGAAAAATCCTGCTGCATTTTTGTTGTTGTGGGAACAAAATCATTCTCCCATATATCACGCATAGTGTTAAGAATATCAGTATCTCCACCGTTTATGTAAGATTGAACCTCATCAAAATAGTCCTCAACCATTGATTTTAATGAAGACTGCACATCAGTCAATCTATTTATGTGAATCAGCATTGAATTAGGATCTAACGTCTGTCCCCTAACATTTCTTGCTGCAACAATAATTATAAAATATAGAATCGCTTTTTTCAATTCATCAGGCAATGGTGATATTATCTGCTTTGTTTCAATATCAATAAAATCCTCGAGCTGAGTTGTAATTTTTCGTCTGAGGGGCATTATTTCGCTGTTGTCATCTTCACCAAAGAACTCAAGTGCGCCAACATAGCCTGCTGGTTTTGGAAGGCATACAATAAAATCTTTAGGAAATAAATCATCTTCCAGATCATCATCGCTAATCTGAGGAGGAATAAAGATATTTGCGTACGGTGTTGCAGTGTATCCGACATATGAACGGCAGGAAAAAAGAGAAAGTATTCTTCTTATAAGTTCATTTATCTTTGATACTTCTGAATCATCGCTGACATCTCCACTCCGATCAGTCTTATACTTAGTATTAACAGAAGCCTGGTCAGCTTCATCATCAATAACAAGCAGTGAATATTCACAAGGGAACAAACTTGTACCGTCTGAATTGCGAATAGCCGCATGATTCTTTGACAAATTATCAAATACATACTGTAAGACTGTGTTCTGTTTCTTTACAATAAAAATTTTCGGCTGATCATACTGCCTGCTTACACCTGCTCTACCCTTGGTAAAATCGCCTTTTTCATCCCTTGATGTAAGTGCTTCGATAGACTTGTCCATTTTGAAATTAAGATTTCCTACACCAATAACCGATGGAACAAGGCCTGCTTTTTGCCTAAGATATTCTATACTGGTTTCAAAGCCAAGAACTTCTTCGTCAATTCTCATTTGAGTCTGGCTTCTAAGGTTATTGTGCATACCGGCAAGGACAATAATTATCTTATATCCAGCATCAACAGCCTTATTTATCAATCCAATGTAATTAGCAGTCTTTCCTGACTGAACATATCCAAATACAGCTCCATATGATTTTTCTGGAACTCCTGCATTAGGATCAGAAATATAATTCATTATATGGTCTGTTGGTTCGTTAATACTCTTTTCAATTGTTTTCTGACTCCATTTCTTTGTGCCAGACAAGTAAGCCTTATATCTATTCCAATATGTACCCTTAAATCCTGATGATTGTTTTAATTTGTTCCACCATTCACGATCCTTCTTATCTTTTGCACATATCATTGACGCAATATCATTACTCGAAAAGCTAACCTCTCTGTATAAATATTCTCTCAAATCTTTAGCATCAGAAACAAGCGGACCCATCATAGCTGCTATTTTGTTAATTGCATCTTCACTGTCCATACCCTTTTCTATTTCTCCAAGGCATAGAGAAAAGGCCGCTTCATAACTTCTTATATCGTTTTGATTCATATACATTCCTCCGCATAGATATTGTCAAAATCATCCATTATATTGATGTAATCGGGCAGCTGCTGAAACAATCCTCTTATTTCTTCCTTTGAAATGCCGTTATGAACAAGAGTTGATATAAGTTGCTTGGCTTGATATGCAAGTTCATTGTATTCATCTTCGGATAATGCTCCTTTATTGCTTTTTAATACATCATTTACACCTGACAGCTCCATAGGTGAGCATTTTTCTACCAAGTTCAAATATGCCGATAATATTGATTTCTGCTCTGAATTAAGAGAGGTTTTCAATGTATTAAGCAAGGTATGTTTTTTATTCAAAACAAACGAGTACGCCCCCCGTGAATCCTTCCTTTGTTCCCAAACATAGCTTAATTGAGGAACATTCGCATTTCCCCTGTGATTTGAATCTGAATATGTTCCTCTCGAATTATACACTTTGACCGACTGCTTAGTTGCTTTCTCAGCTGCAAGACGAATAATATCATCAGTATATGCAGGAGGAACAGCTTTGCTTTTCTTAATGTCAATCTGCCAGTCAAAGTCACTGTCTGAATATATATCGAGCTGAATTCTTGCCAAATTGAATGACATTTCCTTTTTAAACAAACCAAACCATGTTCCGTAGATAATAAGCCTTTCATTTCTATAAACATAAAAGCCCTGATGCTGCAGCCAGCCCTTATATCCGCCTGCTGCCGTAACTTCATCATCATTTGCAAACTTAGTTTTGTGAGGAAGAACATAAGGCTTAATTATAACCTTATGTCCATTCTCAACTACTTCTTCCGATTCCAACTCTTGACGAGCATTATTCTGAGGAATAAAAGGATTCCATGGAACAAGAAGTGTATGATTTACTGTAACAGATACTTTGCCAGCTTCCATAAATCTGTGAAAAACTAAAGATAGATGGTATTTTATATTATCTATCATTTTGTAGAATTTTTTCTTTTCTGCTGATGAGGTTGATGATATTACTTTATCAATATTAGAAATACATACAACTGTACCGTTTCTATAATTTGACAGTCTTTCTGATAAATCACATATTAGCTCATTTGAGGAATCTTCCGCTAATATCTCCCACCTATCATTATCCCTAACATAATCCAAATCCCAGCAAGCATTACTAATACCGTCTTTATTCTTTGTTATAACCGTTAATTTCTTTCCCAAAGAAAACGATGCTGTTTTCATTCCCATACCGAATCTTCCAAGATCATGTATGCTTCTTTCATTAAGCGGATCAGATGAACCAATAGACATAGATTTTATCAATTCCTGATTTGACATACCGTCACCATTGTCCGAAATAATAATTCTCTGATCACACCAGTCAATTTCAATATTTACTGCAGACGCATTAGCAGACAGACTATTATCTACTATATCAGCAATGGCAGTTTCCGGAGTATATCCTACAGAACGCAATGACGAAAGAAGTATATTTGCACTTGGAATAGATTCAATCATTCGATTCATATAAACGTCCCTCCATTACCTTTAGTAATATTATACCATTACCGAGTTTGTATTACAACATATTTATATCGAATTTGACAATATTTTTGCTAATAATTCTTTTGCATTGTTTTTTATCGCAAATATTTATTATGATTTCAGTTATCGAAAATATCACATTTCAAAAACAAGTATTACCGTCACTATCATCAATCTTCTTATACTCCTCCAACCTCAGCTCCCTCTTAAACTCCTCCTCCGAAGGAATACAAGTCATATACCGAGAAGCGAAGATTTGCTTGTTGTCCTCAGGCAGCGTGTACTTTACAATAGCATCACTCTTGTCCGCACAAAGCACAATTCCGATTGGTGGATTATCTCCATCGTTCATTAACTCTCTGGTATAGTAGTTTACATACATCTGCATCTGACCAAGGTCCTGATGTGTAAGATCACCAAGCTTCAAGTCTATCAGTACGAAACACTTTAATATATAGTTGTAAAATACAAGGTCAATATAGAACTGCCTGCCGTCGAAGCTTATCATCTTTTGTCTTGCCACAAAGCTGAATCCCCTGCCAAGCTCCAAAAGAAAATTCTGCAAATGATCTATGAGAGCCTGTTCCAGATCTTTCTCATAGAAATGAGGATTTGCAGGCAGATCAAGAAATTCAAGCACATACGGATCACGAATAATCTTCTCATATTCGGGCTTAGGCTCAGTGACCTGTATCTCCGCTGCAACGGCCTCCTTTTCCTTGCTTGACAGCAGACGCTCATAAAACATTGTGTTTATCTGACGTTCAAGCTGTCGGACGCTCCACCCCGACTTTTCACATTCATCTGTGTACCACTCTCTGCGCTTATCATCGGGAATACGCATTAACACACGATAATGCGACCAGCTCAATTCGGCACACACTGTGTTCCGAATCGGATAACACTGATAGAACTGTCGCATATTTCGTAAATTACGCTCGGAAAAGCCCTTGCCAAACTCGGCGGTCAGCTTCTCGGAAAGATATTTCAGCAAGCCTGCTCCGTATTCGGCTCTGTCGTTCTCACCGCAAGCAAGATATATCTGCTCGCCTATCTCCCAATATGCCTGCACCATTGCAGTATTTACCGCACTGTATATCCTGCTCTGTGCAGTAATAATGCTTTTTCGTACTTTTGTATATGTTTCCTTTGCGGTTGTTTCAACGGGGGCAACGCTGTTTTCCTTTTCTAACATAGCTATACTCCTTGCTTCCTTTACTATCCTGCGGACAATGGGACAATGAGGCTGTAAAACAAAATTATTTTGCGTATCATCGTTATTTCGGCATTTTCTTATATTTGTGCCAATGACGGGACAATGCGTGTCAATGGTGACAATAGCGTGATTATCCCTTTTCCTCAGAATCAGCCTTAAATATCTCCCTGTCCTTTGCTTTCATAACTCCCGAAAACAGATACTGATAACTAAGTCCGCTATCCCTGTGAATAGAACGCACCTCATCGCTTGTAAATCCGTATGCTTTCGTGCTTGTGCTGCCGCTTTCATCAAGAAGATACTTCAAATTAGCCTTATTGATTGACTTACTCTCGGCAATGAGCCTATTCCCCTCATTTTTTAATGCTCGGAGATTGAAAAGAACGATTCGTGAGATCTGTATCTGCAAGAAACGTACATCATCGCTGCCGGGAAGAAAGCTCATAACGTCAATGATTTCCTCGGTCATATCGGTGTCAATGTCCGATTCAGTCCTATCCTGCTTAACAGGTTTGTATTTTACGCTTGTCCTGTCGTACATAAACTTGGTGGAGCAGTTCAGATACGCTTCATACCTCTTCATATCATCATCGGAGATCTCATTCAGACAGCTCAGGTTGATGTATTTGTATTTTGAAGCCAGCATTACATCTAATGTGCCAAAATATTTTTTAGGCTGAATATCGACCTCTTCCTTGCCCACAAGAAAATCAACGCTGACATCAAGCTCCTCTGCCAGCTTCTCTATAATAGTATAGTTAGGGACAGTCCCCTTTTTCCAGCTTGCGATAGATCCCTTATTACCGCCGCAGTCAACTACAACTGTGGTGATTTTTTTGTCCTTTTCGTCACAGACTGCCTTTAGTCTTTCGTAAAAATTCATAATTTTCCCCCATCTTTTTTGTTCATCATTACAAAATAACACAAAACAACAAAAAATCTCAAAAACTGTATTGACAAACAAAGTATAATATATTATGCTATAATCATAACAAGTATAATTTATTATACATATGCTCTTATCTATAATATTATTATACCCTATACAAAAACAAATGTCAATACTTTACACAAAAGAAAGGAAAAGAAATATGGAAACCACAGGAACAACGATCTATCCTACGCCGCTTAACCCGACAAAATCACCGCCGCCGTTCCCGATAGGAGCGTTACCGCCGACCATACGGGATATGGTGAATTATGTTGCGGAAACAACTCAGGTCTACCCCGATATGCCTGCATCTGTGGCATTAGCAGCGTTATCGGTCTGTTTGCAGGGCAAGGCAAAGGTGCATTTCAGCGAACATTGGGCAGAGGAGCTGAATTTATACATTCTTATATGCGCCCCGCCGGGCGAACGTAAATCAGCTGTATTCAGTGCAATGACAAGGCCTATCACCCATTATGTAGCCGAATACAATGAAAATCACCTTTTAGATGTACAGACCTACCGAAACACACGAAAACAGCTTGAATACAAGCTCCACAGGGCAATCGAGAAGGACGAGCCTGTTGAAAAGGTAAAGGAGATACAGCAGGAGATCAACGACCTGCCGACTGTCAATGAAATGAAGCTCATTACCACAGACGTTACTGCCGAAGCACTTGCAGGCATTATGAGCGAAAATGACGAAGCTATGGGCATTCTCTCCCCCGAAGGCGGCATATTCGATGTCATTTCAGGAATGTACTCAAGCAGCGTCACCAACCTCAATATCTTCCTCTCTGGTTATGACGGCGAACCCGTAAAGATAGACCGCAAATACGGTTCTGTTGCTCTCCGCCGTCCTCTGCTGACATTTGGGATATGCGCTCAACCGCAAGTTCTCAACAGCGTGATAAACAACCCTCAGTTCAGCGGAAAGGGACTTACACAGCGTTTCCTGTTCTGCATACCCGATAGTATGATAGGACACCGAAAGCTCATACAGGACGTAAACGGCAACTCTGTGACAAGGGCATACAGTGACCTTATAACCAGATTTCTGAATATGCCCCGAAACGATGAATGCCGCATTGACCTGAGCTGCAAGGCTGTCGATCTGCTTACCGACTATGCCGACAAGATAGAGTATCAGATGTCCGATATGGAAAACCTTGCGGAGCATAGAGAGTTTTTCAGCAAGATACTTGGCAAAACATTGAGAATAGCAGGAGTTTTACATCTATGCGAACACTCCCCTTCCGAATGTATTTCGGGAGATACAATGCAGGCAGCTATTGATATAACGACCTACTTCGGTCAGCACTACCTTAAAATGATGTGTGCCGATAACTATGACAATTCGGCACAGTATCTTCTTGATAAGATAACCGCAAAGGTCATCAGAGAAGGCATGACCGTTATTTCTCTCAGAGATATAAAGCGTACCGCAAAAAGGCTCAGCAGCGAGCAGATAGAAACTGCCCTTGAAAAGCTGACAGCCTGCAACTATCTTACATATATTCCTCCGCCCGAAGGCAGCGGAAACCGCAAGAAAGAGAGCTACGAGCTTAACTCTGTTATGCTTGAACCCGATGTACTCAAGGTATATTGTCCGTCATTGGCACAGAATATCCGTCATTGACACCCATTGTCACAAAGGATTTAAAAGCCAAAACCAACGTAAATAAGGGACTTTCCGACAACAAGACAGTCCATTGTCCCATTGTCCCATCGTCCCTTAAAAATATAAATCACAGAAGAAAGAGGTAAATCATTATGAATACAACAAAGACAACCGCAGCACCCGTAGAGAACGCTCCCGTTCTCTACACACCCGAAAACATTATGGCAATTATGCACATCAGCCGCAGCAGCGTGTATAAGCTGTTCAGCTCCGAGGGCTTTCCTTCCATTAAGATGGGCGGTATCCTCCGCATTGAAAAGACAGCCTTTGAAAAGTGGCTAAACACCTATGCAGGCAAGTCCTTCATTCTCGGCTGATTGCTGAATTATCATCGTATCGGGGCATATCCCATATGTCCCGATACAGAAAGGAGAGAAACCAATGTCAAGAAAACTTCCCGAGATCAAACAGCGCAAGGACGGATATTTTGAGCAGAAGGTCACCATTTCGCCCAACAACAGAAAGTCCGTGTACGGAGCAACCAAAGCAGAAGTCCGCAGGAAAGCCCGGGAGCTTATTGCAGAAGCAATGCGTTACGATATTTCCAACGTCAGGAAAATGACGGTTTCAACGTATATGACCCATTGGCTCGAAGATATAAAAAAACCTGAGCTGAAACCAAGCTCATACGACCGTGTGGAGCAGTCACTGAAATATCAGATATTCCCTGCAATCGGTCATATCCAGATAAACGCCCTGACCTCAAACGATGTGCAGAAAATGATAAACACCATAATCAACGAAAAATCCTACTCCACCGCAAAGAAGGCGTACAACAATCTGAACGCCTGTATGGAGCTTGGCGTTCAGCGTGGAGAAATTCTCAAAAATCCCGTCAAGGGTGTGAAGCTCCCGTCCTCAAAGGTCAAGGAGAGGAAGGAGATCACTGCATACACTCCCGAGGAGATCGCCGCTATTGTTGAAGAAGCAAAGCGCACATACAAGAACGGCACTCCCGTTTACAGATACGGCTATCTGATTATTCTCATTCTGAATACGGGAATGAGAGAAGGCGAGCCGCTCTATCTCAAGTGGAAGGACGTTGACCTTGAAAAGCGTCACATCTACATTCACGGAAACGTTGTGGAAGTGAAAAATCGTGCTGAAAATGCCGAGAGCAGTTACGTTCTTCTTGAACAGGACACCCCCAAGACGGACAAGTCCACTCGCTACATTCCGCTAAATGACAATGCTGTTGATGCACTTGAAAATCTCCGCAAGATCATTAAGGACAAGGACAGAGTTATCGCCACAAAGAATCACACCATAACTTCTCCCCGAAAGGTTTACAAGACGATGGAGTGTATTCTGAAAAAGTGCGGGATAACCGACAAGGAAAATCTCGTTCACGCCCTGCGTCACACTTTTGCAACAACGCTCATTCGCAACGGAGTTGACATAAAAGCGGTTTCGGAAATTCTCGGCCACGAAGATGTTTCAACAACTCTGAACACCTATCATCACGTTGTAGAACAGCAGAAGCACTCAGCGGTAATGACGCTGAATAACTTATATTAACTATCCTACATATCGGCGCTGCACGCCCGTTCCCACAAAGCGATGTTTCCGCAGGAAACATCGAAAGCCCTCGGCGTTTGAGAGCAAGTTAACCAAAATTCAGTCAAGATCACCTGGGGCAGCATTGCCCCGGCGAAATTGACGGCTCGGAATTTTGGTATAACTTGCTCCACCAAAACGGGGTTTGGGTGGACGAGCCGTCCCCCCTCAACTTCCAATTTTTGCCTACCGCCCGACAGAAAGGAGAAATGCAAATGGCTCACTTAGAAAAATATACAGCAGCCGCAGCAGGGCATATGTTTGCCCATTACGACAGGTCACATTCAAGCAGTACAAGCAATATTGACGAAAGCCGCACACACTTGAATTACAACCTTGCAGAAAAAGATCAGCCCCTCTCCTGCCTGGATTTCCTGCACAAGAGAATGAGCCAGATCAAGGTTTTGAAAAGGGCGAATGTTAATGTAATGTGCGATTGGGTGGTAACTGCACCCGAAGATTTGACAGAGGAAGAGCTTCCCCTGTTTTTTGATGAGTGCTACAAGTTTCTGAATGCCCGATACGGAAAAGAAAATGTAATATCCGCACCCGTTCATATGGACGAAACCTCGCCGCATTTACATTACAATTTCGTTCCCGTGGTGAAAGATAAGAAAAAGGGAATCCCGAAACTCTCCGCAAAAGAATGTATTACCCGAAAAGACCTGAACACGTTCCACACCGATCTGACAAAACATATGACAGCCGTATTCGGCAGAGATATAGGAATACTCAACGGAGCGACCATCAGCGGAAACAAGACTATCAAGCAGCTCAAACAGACAAGCGAAAACCTCAAAGCGTTCAAGGCTGTACCTATTGAAGAAGAAAGCTCTGCCGTGTATAAGCTCCTCGGAAAAGATAAGGTAGTCGTAAAACGTTCCGAGCTTGACCGTCTGAACAAGGCTGTTGAGGACGCACAGCTCATATCAAGCAATCGGGACGCAATAATTGCCGACCTTACCGAACAGAAACGCAAAGCAGACCGCAAGAATGAAAAAGTGGAAGAGCGCCTTCGGGCTGCCGAAGAAAAAGCCGACAGTATCATTGAAAAAGCAACGAAACAAGCTGACAATATGACCTCTGCGTTAGCTCTTGAAAAAATAAAATGGAACGATGAACGCACCAAACAGCAGCTTGCTCTTGATAACCGTGAAAAGGAGCTGTCGGAGAGATCTGAGGAGCTTGCCAAGGCAGAACAGCTTGTGAATGAGCAGGCTGAGATCAACGAAGTAGCTGCCGAAAGAAACTTTACCCTTGCTACTCAGCTTGAACAAGCAGGACTTCTCATTGAAGAAGAACGGCGTGATTTGATGAATCAGAAGAACAGTCCTCACGAATACTACGGCGAAATCATTTTTGAGAAAAATGTTGAGCTGAACAGCAAAGAAGCGGAAATTGCCGACCTTTGCAATACCATATCCGAGAAAAACAGCAAAATTGCAAATTTGGACGCACTTATTGATGAAAAGGAAAGCAAAATACAAACTCTAAACTGTAGGATAGTAAGCAACGAAAACACACATAATCAACGGCTGTCTGATGCATTGGAACAACAGGAACATATCCTCACCGAAAAGCACGAAAAAGAGGTTTCCGAGCTAAAGGGAAAAATCAGCATATTGGAAACTACCCTAAAAGCTCTGACTGACAAATTCAACGACGCTATGGCGTTCATTAAGGAGCTGTGTATGTCGGCGGCAACGCTCATATTTGCTAAGAACGAGTGCAGGGCTGACCTGACAAAGTCTCAGCGAAACGTAATTGACGCTATATGCAATGCAGGCTCTGCCCTCTGCCGCAAATTTGGAAAGACCGAGCTTGCCGACGAAATAGACACCAAATATGGCTTGGGCGACAGCATAGCCGAGGAATATGACCGTCTGACAGAAAAAGACAAAAGCAGGAGCCGCAGCAATGACGGACCTTGCTTATAACGAAAATGCCGTCCGGACTTATGAACGGACGGCTTTTGTTATATTAGAAAGGTATAATTTAGGCTATAACATATCATACAAAACAAATTACTCACTGCTTTATTCTATCGTAAACAAAACAGCCAACTGCCAACATACCCATTATTACATATGCAATAATATCCCATACATCAGTAACAGGAGCGAAAAACAAGGCAGATACTATCAGATTTATTACTATACAAAGTATAATTCCACCAAAGATTGCAATTCCTGCCGCAAACCATTTTCTTTTTCTCCAAATTTTCATTGTCACATAAACGATCCATAAATACAAAATAACCGCTGCAGATATCCGCCAACCAGCCACAAAAACCATTCCTACACCGGTGAGGCGACTCAATACCCAGATAAATGGGCAAAGGAGGACAGTAACCGAGCATAAAGATATAAGCATTCCTTTTTGTTGATGAACTATAAGTGGAAAGGTTACAGCCCATACAAAAATAATTGAGCTTATTGGATAAAGTGACCAAGTAAGCGCACCTGTAACCGCAAAATTACAAATCATACATACTACAATTCCTAACAGCATAACGATTGAAAAAATCGTTCCGACCATTCTGCGAAATGTAGTGTTTATGCTATGTGATGACTGCTGTGCATAAGTAATGACACTGTCAAGTTCTATCTCTGAGTCCGTTGAAGTAACGTTCCTTTCCCCGTTCAGAAGCTCGCTGACAGATACCCCTAAGCATTCCGAAAGAGGGTTCAGCATAGAAATATCCGGGAGACTTAATCCACGCTCCCATTTGGAAACAGCCTTGTCAGTGATATTAAGCATTGCAGCTAATTCTTTTTGCGTAAAAGATTTAGCTTTTCTCTCCTCAGCAATAAAGCCGCCAATTTTTTGCATATCCACAATATTGTCCTCCTGTTTGAAGTTTATTATGTCATAATTATACTGTATATACGCTGAAAAAGTCAACCGACTGTCAGTAGAGTTGATTATTTACACGCAAAAATCAGGATAAACGGTTGTTTTACACAAAAAAGCACGAAAACAAACTATAAACAAATCCCTATAATACGTCGTTTACAGGCAATATGCTGACACATTTTCCTACGACTTTATACGACAAAAATACGACAGTTCTCAGCGAAAACGGGACAAAACCGTACAAAAATACCGTCCAAAACCGCATTTAGCACAAGAAAACACAATATAACAAAATGCTCTCAAACGACGTATTTACGTCATTTGAGAGCATTAAATTTGGCAGGGGCAGTAAGAATCGAACTCACGACACGCGGTTTTGGAGACCACTGCTCTACCAGCTGAGCTATACCCCTAAAAGTAAAATTGGTGGGCCATCGGGGACTCGAACCCAGGACCGACCGGTTATGAGCCGGTTGCTCTGACCAACTGAGCTAATGGCCCTTTAAAAAATCAGCAGCTAAGTAATAACTTAGCTGCTGACACAAAGGGTGTCGGCGCAGCCCTATTTTCCCAAGACGTCGCCATCTTAGTATCTTCGGCGTGTATGAGCTTAACTTCTGTGTTCGGAATGGGAACAGGTGGAACCTCATAGCCATATGCACCGGCTATCATATATTCAAGGTATCAAACCCTGAAAATTGAATAAAGGAAGTAACAGAGAAGCGTAATCAGAAGAGATGAAATAAGGTCAAGCCCTCGACCGATTAGTACCTGCAGGCTGAACATGTCACCATGCTTACACCATAGGCCTATCAACCTCATAGTCTTTGAGGGGTCTTACTCTTTCGATGGGATATCTTATCTTAAGGGCGGTTTCACGCTTAGATGCCTTCAGCGTTTATCCGTTCCGCACTTAGCTGCCCGGCTGTGCCGTTGGCACGACAACCGGTGCACCAGAGGTGCGTCCATCCCGGTCCTCTCGTACTAGGGACAGCTCCTTTCAAATATCCTTCGCCCACGACAGATAGGGACCGAACTGTCTCACGACGTTCTGAACCCAGCTCGCGTACCGCTTTAATTGGCGAACAGCCAAACCCTTGGGACCGAATTCAGCCCCAGGATGCGATGAGCCGACATCGAGGTGCCAAACCTCCCCGTCGATGTGGACTCTTGGGGGAG